>ERZ1673752.41-NODE-41-length-235045-cov-23.636797_pt1 | contig 235045 bp, 193 predicted proteins | sample MGYA00580195_ERZ1673752 | MGnify/ENA primary metagenome ERZ1673752 (study PRJEB41218, sample SAMN15661744) | gut metagenome | host: Homo sapiens | place: Canada: London | collected 2015-08-20/2019-03-30 | study: EMG produced TPA metagenomics assembly of...
CGGAATTTCAAGGCATCATCCTTGTATTGCTGTTTGCTTTGCCACAAGAAGTAATTACCGACCAAAGAAATAAAACAAAGGACAGATACTGCTACCATATAAGTAAAAATTTTCGAGGACTTGAGGTCAAAACTGTGCCTGTGAATATGTTCCTGCAGTATTGGATGCTCTTTCTGCTCCTGCCATTCGTGCAACATGGTCAATACGCTTGCCGCCAATTTGTCTATGGATTTAGCCTCCTCGTCTTTGATGCGCACTTGCACACCAATATACTTGTTAATCACTTCTTTTGTACACTGTTCATACTGATTGAGCAATTCCTGTTCCTTCTGCTCATCACTTTGTGCTGGTGTAGATTGAACAGGGAGGGAAACAGAACCATTCTCCTTTTCTTTCAACTCCTTTAGTTCCCTGTAAATTGCCTCCAGTTTGTTTTTGATTTCCTCAAAGAGGACAAATGTATTATTATCAGCCATAGTTATAAATGTATTTTACGTTTTTTCTTTTTCTTCTTTTTATCGAGTGTGTTGTAAACCTCCGCAGGGACAGTACCATGAGTTTGAAACAAATCCAATCCTCCTTCTATAAGGTCGTTGGTAATTTCGCTCGTAACACTTGCAACATTAGATATAAGATTTATCGTTCCTTGCATCTGCTGTTCGTGTTCCCTGTTATTTTGTTGCAGGGCAAAGTCTATCTTGGAATAACTGAAACCCCTATCCACCTTTGAACCGTTGAAACGATAACCGTTCTTTTCAAAGATGATACCCTGCACCTCCTGTGAGTTGCTTTTGAACTTAAAGCGGACATCAATATCTTGCTTTTTCAAGTGAGCAAGAAGGTCTTTCCAATTCCTGCACTGAGCAATCTCTGCTTTCAACGTCTGATAGATTTCATACTTGGTCTTGTCAGGTTCTTTTAAGCGATGTTCCTTGACATTCTCCTTACCACCAGCGAAGTACAAGCTATATTTAGCGGTCAGTTCCTTGCAAATCTTCTCACTTCTGAATCTGTCGTTACGATCAGAAATGGTCTTGCCGTTGTTATCTATTCGGTTAAAAGCTATATGCACATGAGGGTGCTCTTTGTCAAAGTGGCGACCGATAATGTACTGTGTATCTTTTATCCCCATCTTCTCCATATACTCACGAGCCATTTGTGCCATGAACTTGTTACTTAATTTGGAAGAATCCTGTACAGAGAAACTTAGGGAAATATGCCCTACAACCTTACCCACTCGCGGATTAAGTTCTGTTTGGTCGATGAAACTTTGGACAATATGACTAATACTGTCTGTCCGCACTCCGGAACTGTCTATAAGCTCCGTTCCTTTCTTCGGGTCAAGGATGTAATTGATTACACCCTTGAAGCCCGAACCTTTCATTATCTTTGCAATCATCTTCGTATCAGATTTAGGATTTCATCAATCTTGCTAATGATGATTTTATGGAAAGGAGCAATGGTATGAAATCCTTCCGCATTAGCACGATGTGCCAACTGATTGAGATTATTTGCCATGCCACACAGCTTACGGATGAAGTCTGCTTGCTCTACGGTCAGTCGCTCAATGACATTTCCTTTATCAAGAATTTTTCTTACAAACTCACTCATGGTTACTCCTGCGCTTTTGGCTTTGCCTTTGAGCGTATAGTAATCCTGCGTATTCAGTTTCACCGTGATACGGTATTTCTTCTTTTCGGCTACGCCCTTGGTTGGACGACCACCTTTTTTATATTCTGTTCTTATCATACTTGTTTCGTTTATTGATTTGATGGAGACCAACGGGATAATCCTCCAAACCGAGTGATAGGAGGTGGAGCAAGTGGTTTTGGTATGCCCAAAACATAAACTTGCTCCCCGAAAAATAGATTATGCGGAACATATTCCTGTAATCATCGCTTAATCCCTTTGGTTTTCTTGATTTCTGCTTTCTCAGAACGTTTGAATTCAGCACACAGATACTCGTTCAAGTCCTTGAAACCATTGTATATAGTTGATGAATCCGTAACAGAATCTCGTAGTCTTTTTGATAATTGCAGGTAGGCATTTCTTCCTGCATCGTCATTGTCTAAGAAACATTGAACACTGTCATAGCGTGATAATCTCTCTATCGCCTTATGAATATTCGTTACAGAATTGAGTATCAAATAATCCTGTTGCCTTAGTCCAGTATTCTGTGGATTTTCTTTCCTTTTCAGTGTTATGAGTGACAGGAAGTCCATGAAACCCTCGAAAAGAAAACAGACTTTCTTTGGATTGTCGGCATAGAAATGACTAATATCTTTCGGTGCAACGCAGCCCTTGAAGAATGGATTGCGTAATTCGTAGCCACCTGCGATATTGGGAAAACCAATACCAAAGTAATGCTTGCCCCTTGTATCAAAGTGCAGCTCCTTACACACGGTTTTTGCCGTTTCAACATCAATACACCTTTCTTCAAGATATTTGATAAGGGCTGGATGAATGAGAGGAAGCACTTGAAGATGCTCAAAGGAATTCTGCGGTGTGATTGGCTTGGCTGTGGGTAGACTGACTGATACGCTGCTTGATGCATTACGCTCAATCTGACGAATGAGATAAGATACATCGGAGGAATTGTAGAGCAGTTCCGCCAAGTCTATAATGTTTCCACCTCTGCCAATACCGAAGTCATACCATTGATTGATTTCTGTATTTACCTTGAACGATGCGTGTTTCTCCGTTCTTAATGGAGAAAGGTACATGAGGTTAACACCATACTGTTTTACAGGTTTACAGCCCATTGATGCAAGAAAGTCCTGCAACTTAATTTGTTTGATTTTCTTTATATTCATGATTGTAGAAAGTTAAAGTGATGAAAAAATTGATGAATTGATGAATTTGATTTTATCTATATGGTTATCAGATGGTTTTGCACTCATCGCACCCTCATCGTACTACTCAACAAAATGGAGTTGCTGTCGAAAAAGAAAACACAATCCTTTTCTTTTTTCATCAGCAGAATATCCACGATGAGCAAAAGATGAGAAAGTAAACGGTTTATACTGAATACTTTATATAGTTTATTCATCATTTCATCAAAATAATGGATATAAAATTGTTTAGAGACTCTTAAGCTGCTTCTTAGTAATAGTATAGAACCTGCCAGTTCTTCGGATAGGAGAGTAATACTGCGGAGCGTTGTAACTGAGTTGGTAGGTGGTGTAGGTCAGCGTATTGGACACAGGCGTGAGTTTCCAGATGTCCTGCACAATCCTCCTTATCTGCCCTTTGTCGTACTTGCATTGCGTATTACTCAAAAGTGGCATCATGTCATTGATGCAGAAAGAGACTTCCTCAACGTTATTCATTTCCATGATGTCAAGACACAGCTCGGACATTTCAAGTTCCAACTTGTTTCGGTTACTGCGGATGATGCGCTGTAAGGCTGGTGTAAGGGTCAGCTTGGGTGCAAACCACATACGGCTTTCCTTATGGGTGGACAGAGTTCGGTGCAGCAGGAAATAGAGAAAGGCAGGAATCTCGGCTTTCAGCTTTTGCAGAAAGTCGGTATCATCACTTTTAAGACGTTCTATCTTCCTTACCCAATATCGGGTTTCTCCCACGTCTATGATGACAGGGAGTAACTCGTTGTTGGAACACAGCACGAACTTGGCAAAGAAGGAGATTTCGTCTCAGTCTTTGCCTTTTGCTTCCACCTTGTAGGAAAGCGTTGTGCTGAGATTCTTCAATCGTTCACTGTCTTCCCTGCGATTCAGCAATACCTCGTCCACCACAATAAGCAGTTTACCTGCCCAATCCGCATTGAACTGACTGCGAAAATCCTCGTTGGTATTAAAGGTTACATTGTTCTGAAAAACGGCTTTGAGAAAGTTAAGAAATGTACTCTTACCTGTATTGCGTTCTTCTGACACCATCAAAAGAATGGGGAGTTTCTGCACTGGTTGGAGATAGAGCAATTGCAGGTAGTCCATCCCCAATTCGTATTGTTCCCCGAAGATGTGTCTTATCAGGGATTCAATGTGTGGGAACTCTCCTTCTTTTGGTTGGTGTCCTATCGGTTCATAGAGATTCAGGAATTTATCAACCACAGGCTGATAATCCACATGATTAGGGACTGTGCAGAATCCATCGTACTTCGGGACTGTGGCAATAAAGTCCTTTCCATAGTCCTGCCGTAGCGTCTCATTGTTCCACACGATACGCTTCTTGGCGAAGCCTCCATTGATGCGTGGTTGGTTCACAATCTTGTACAAGGTCGTGCCAACACGGATAAATTTTTCTTGTGCCATAATATTAGATGTTTGGAGTATGGTTTCCTAAAATCCTCTGCACGTCAGACATTTTATATCTGACTTTGTTACCAACCTTTATTGGCTTCAGGTAGTTCTTTTTACCCCAATGCCATAAGGTTGCATCGCAGACACCACAGAGTTGTTTTACCTCTTCCTTTGAAAGAAAGCGTTCTTTACGTGCTTCTTCGACAATAGTAGTTAGCTCGTCTTTGGCACGATTAATGAGGTCGTTGGAAAATGCCAACAAATCCTCACCAGACACCTCTAATCGCACATGTGCGTTAGAGCCTTGAATGATAGACAAAATATCCGTCATAATTTTTAGACTCCACCTGCTTGTTTGACTTCCTGTTGTCGGTGGGTTAATAAACAAAAAGTCGCCACCTCATTTGAGATGACGACTGCAAAATTATATCGTGAAATGATTGCTTTTCAACGATTTACCAAACGCTTAATTCATATAAAGATTAAGCGAATTAAACGAACTTTTATTTTGATAAAAAGGCTTTAATTTCATCTATCGAAGTGCGATCTTCTCCTCTGTCCATCAACCTTATTCCAGTCTTTCCTATGCTCTCGGAAAGTTCCTTGTAGGCATTCTGAACACCTCTAAGTCCTATTAGACGAACTTTGAAATAGTCTGATAATGCTCTGTAGAATGGTGCAATATCACATTCTTCGAGTAAACAATCCTCTTCCAGAGCAATTTTAAGATAAACAATGTCTTTCTCCTTTGGCTTGGTTAATATCCGAGTTCTAATTTTTGATAGTAACTCTTTCTTTTCTACAGGCTTTAGAAGTTCTTCTAAGGTTCTCTCATCCTTTGGTCTGCCACGCCTTTTACTACTTACGGCTGGTTTATCAATGATGGAGGCTTCCTCTTCTAAAGCAGATTCGATAAGTCCATCGGAGCCTATAGCTTTCTGGTATTGTTGAAACTCTTTCCAATCTTCCTTTGTTCTTTCCCCTGATGATACACTTCTACGAATAATGTATTTTATCATCAACGAAAGCATCCATTTGTGCAGTCGGTTGATCTTGCTGTTTTGAATAAGGCTCTCACCGTGTTCTACCATGCATTCATAACTACGACCAAAATATAACCATGCAAGCATTGCTGGAACTATTGATTTCCTGTCAGTATTATGAAATTCATGTATCAAGCGTTCTGCAAGGTCAGAATTAGTTAGCATATTTTCCAAAGAGGAAAATTCCTTTAATGTATCGTTGAACATTCTTTTCTTGACCTCGTCTTTATATTTCGGTACAATCTTTACAACCAGCATAAAGACTTTTTGGAAACCTGCACTATCCTTACGGTTCATTTCCTCAACAAATGAGCCATATTCTTTCGGATGTGTATCAAGCCACTCTTTTATTAGGCATTTAAACTCTTCAAATTTATCTGTCATACGGATTTAGTCTAAGATTTTAACCAAGTCTTTCTTCATTTCTTCATCAATATCTCTGTATCGCCTAAAGGCTTTACTTCCCTCTTTGTGTCCTGACAATGCGGAAACTAAATTCGGGTCTTTTACTTTCTTATAGATATTACCAATGAATGTGCGTCTTGCCAGATGGCTACTTGCCACCTCATACAATGGGCGTTTTACTTCGTCATGCGTCAAAGGGTCTAAGATTGTTACAATCCTATCTACACCTACTTCTTGAAAAATGCGTTTGATAGCCACATTATACTTTTGTTCTGATATATATGGGAATAATTTAGCACCTTTATAGTCCTTGTAGCGTGCCAATATTGTCTTGGCTTTGCTATTTAATGGCACTCTAACAGTAATAGGGTTACCTTCCCTTGTCTTTTTAGGAATGTATTCTATTGCTTCATTCACTATATTTCTTTTGGTCAGTCTATACAAATCACTTACTCGGCAACCTATTAAAGTCTGAAAAATAAATATATCTCGTTGAATTTCAAGTTGTGGATGCGCTGATAAATCTGCATCAAATATTTGGTCACGCTCATCTAAGGTAATATAATAAGGTGTTCCATAGGTACATTCGTCTAATGGAAATTCATCAAATGGGCGATTAGTTGTGATTTTCTTATCGTAACACCATATAAAGAATGTCCTGATACGAGAAAACCTGTCTATCAAGGTATTTTTGCCTCTTGGTAAAGGCACTCGCTTTTCAGGAAAAGCCTCATACAAATTAGGATATTTCTCATAGTAGATATGTTCATTTTCAAAGAAATCCCACATATCTCTCAAAGTATCAGCAGTCACATCATCAACATCAAGAATAAAGTCACGACGACCACGTTTAACGGTTCTGACATACATTTCATATCGAGCCAAAGAACGCTGAATAACCTTAAAGTTCTTCACACGTACCGCAGATAATTTATGTTCAACAAGAAATTTAGCAAAGAGTTCCAAAAGTTTAGGCTTATTTTCTAACATCAGCTCTTCCTCTGTCTTATATCGATTGGGATGATGATATTTGTCGATAATCATTGCCATCCATTCATTATCTGCTTCTGCCGTGTATTGCCCGGTAATCGTTGACACGATATCCTGAATACTTTGAGACAAGTGCAACTTATTTTCCTCTGAAACCAGCGCAACACGATCTTTGTAGCCTTGCTTCTCACTACTCCAATGATTGGGATTAATTACAAGCTCACTAGCAGCCTTAATATCTTTCTTTCCGTCACGCAAACGAAAATAGATAGTAGCCATACTATCCGTATCATTCTTTTTTGCGGTCTTTCGGATGAATGCAGTAACCTTCATAAATCAATGCTTTTAGTTCTGCTGCAAATATACATAATTGTTCCCAAATTGTTCCCAATCATCCTAAATTTATTTTTATCTTTTTCAATCAGAATAAACATAATGTTATTTTATTGCATTGATTATAAGATGTTTATGTTTAAATATTGAGTTTAATAGAGTTAATTAGAATGTATCCATATTTAATATTTCAAATGCGGGTCTGGGTACCACAAATCCCTTGTAAATCGATGATTTACATGGGATTTTTCTTTTCGGCATCTACTAAAAGTGAACTATGTAACAATACTATGAGAAAAGTGTACTTTTATGTTTTTTCGCTACTTGGTTTTATATTTAATTAAAGACAACTTTTTCATTTTGTTCTGTTTCATTCCCTTTCTTGGCCTTTTTTCTAACAGATGCCCTATCTTTGTAAACAGTACTCACCTTAGAAATTGAACAAATGGAAAATGATAATCTAATGATACAGCTTGACAGTATTCAACGAATATTAAACTACTGCATTACTCAGACCTACAATGTGCTCATTGGAAATATTCTGAGGAAGAAGAGTTGTATTAACAATATACAACTCAAAGATATTTTGCAAAAAGAATATATCCGAATGACCGATAAACTATCTTCCATTTATCTAAATTATCCTGCTCTTGCATGTATAGAGGAATGATACAACAATGATGACTTTTTGTGGAAAACACATTCTTTGAATCACTGACCAAAGAACAAAAACGGAAATATACTTCCTACTCTATATCTTCATTTGAATATGCGAAATACATTGAGACACATACCCACTATAATGATGTCTTGCCGATGTTCTCGTATCTTGTCGATGCAATTCGGTATAAACGGTATGCAAAATACCTCTTGGTAGAGATAGAACAAATTGAACTAACAGAGGTACAAACCGCTCAGTCTCGCTCTTCAATCTTAATAAACGATGAACCATATGAGTAAAAAAAACGGTCATGGTTGGTATAGAAACCAATCCGTTTTCTATCTGATTTTACAGACCAGCTAATTGAGATTCTTCCCTCTTGTATCAACAAAATCCAATTATTCACGACCTATATATCTCCCAAGATTCTCAAAGACTTTTTCGTTTATAAACTAAAAGGTATCTCTTCTCCACCAAGATCCATATATTCTTTGCGAATAGCAGTTTACAATGCTTTTTTTCTTTGTCTTAGAGTGCTTATGAGTTAACTGCAAAAGCCATTTGATTAGATATGGCAAGAAAAGTTTTAAGCCGCTTGAAAAAAGCCAAAATAACACATAATAGGATTATGTTCGACATCATAGAATTGACCATCATTATATTAATCAGCGACACACAAAAAGCGAAATAGTAGATGTTTAACCACCATTCCCACTAATTATCACGTCTAAACTATATCTCTAACACAAAAATAGACACTTCGTCCAAAACACATTCATTAAGCCAAAACGCATTGACCATCATACTAACAAAACGCATTGCCAAACCAGTTTTTCCCTATGCCTTGACCTGAGCATACACATTTTTTCGATATTGTGATGGAGACACGCCCACTATCTGCTTGAATTGCCTACTGAAATATGCGTTATCGCTGAAGCCGCAGCAGAGCCCCACGGCCGACACCGGTTCCTCCGGGTGGCTCTTGAGCCGTTGGCAAGCATAGTTTATGCGTATGCGCGTGATATAGTTTGAAAGCGATTCACCACTGATGTCGCTTATCTTGCGACGCAGGGTAGACATGCTCATATTGAGCTTGTTGGCCAATTCGGCATGGTCTATGTTAGTGCTGCGCATGTCGTTGTACACAAAGTTTGTGAAACGAGATATAAACTCCATGTCGGCCGTCGACAGTTTACCGTCCAATTCGTTCACTGCAATATTAGCAAGAGCAAATTTTTCGCTCAGCATACGTCTCTCCGTCAATATCCAAGCTATACGTATGCGTAGCTCATTAGAGCTGAACGGTTTGAAAAGATAAGCGTTAGCCCCGGCCTTCAATCCCTCCTCAAGGTCTTCTTGGGTAGCCTTGGCCGTGACAATGATGATGGGGATGGTGCTCGTTTGCGATGTGGCGCGCAACTTTCGGCATAGCTCCATGCCATCCATGCCTGGCATCATCAGGTCGGTGACGATGAGATCAGGCAGCAAGTCGGTCGCTTTGGCGAAACCATCAGAGCCGTTGGCGGCATAGACCACTTGGTAATCTCCGCTCAACCTATGCCCTATGAATGTGGCTACATCTGTATTATCCTCAACGACAAGTATCTTGGCACAATGTCCGCCCACACGTTGTGTCTCGCGCTCATTCTTGGTGGCGGGCTCGCGAAGGTTGTCATCGGCATCCACCATATCGAGCGCAGACTCGGTGAATGGCTCAAAACTCTTGTTACCATGCCTGATGGGCAATTCGACGATAAAGATTGTGCCCTTGCCTTTTTCGCTGTTCACGCTGATACGCCCATCCATAGCCTTGACCATCTGGTACACCAACGAGAGTCCCACGCCCGTACCAATGTTGCTACTGTCGCCACCTCCTTGGTAGAAAGGCTCAAAGATGTGCCGTACCACCTCCCTGTCCATACCAATCCCATTATCGCTTACCGTCAGCACAAACATCTCGTTCTCTTGGTAGCAACCTATGTTGACGGTACCATAAGTGCCAGTAAACTTGATGGCATTCACGATAAGATTACGCATTATCTTTCGCATATAGTCAGGCACGATATCCACGTATATCTCGTTTTGCCGTGGCATAAAGTGCATGGTGATGTTCTTAGGCTTGGTAAGCACCTGTCCACCCTCCACGATGGCGCGCATATAGGGCACTATGTCGCCATGCTGCCACACAGGGTCGGTCACTTTCGCCCTCATCTTACTGATGTCAAGCAGCTTGTTCACGAGCGACAGCATAGACTTGCCCTGCCTCACGATCATATCACCAATTCGTCGCATCTCTGCCATCTGTCCTTCACTGGCCATGCTCACCTCCTCTCCATAGCCCATGATAAGAGTCAACGGCGTGCGCAACTCGTGAGTGATATTAGTGAAAAAATTATCCCTCATCTTGGCAAAATCTTTATGTCGGCGATTAGCCATAGAGCGCAGGTGCCCCACATACCATAATGTTGCCGAAATGATGATTAGCACCAATATACCAGCCAGCAACAGATAGTTGGTCATGCGCTGCTTGGACAGCGAGACCTGAGCGTCTTTTATCCTGAGCGCGTTTTGCCGGTTGGCTATTTCATCTTCCAAATTCTCTATTTCAAAAAGGTGGCTTTTGTTCATGATACTATCTTCTGCTTGCTCGGATAGCATATGATATTCCAAGGCCCTACGATAATCTCCGGCTTTCTTAAAATAGTCAGAGCGCATTCTATATATGTCTGGATAAAACTCTTTGGCCTCTATCTGCCGCGCCGTGTTCAAAGCCATTGTCAGATATTCATCGGCTTGGGCCCTTTCGTTCATCTCTACATACATGCCAGCCAAACTGATGCAGGGTTGAAGCCACAACCACAAATCGCCGTCTTTGTTGGTGATATTCATGGCTTTCTCAAAATGGGCTATAGACTTGTCGTATTGTTTTTGTTGTTGATACACACGCCCCACGTTCATATGGTAGTACGCCACGCCCACACTCGACCCCGCCTTGATACTGTGTTGGTACGCGCGGTCATAATACACCAATGCCGAATCGAACATGCCACGCTTCTCAAACACCTCTCCGATGTTGGCGTTGTCAATGTCCATACCAAGATGACTCCCCAACTTGCGCTCTATCATTAAAGCTCGTCTTAGCATGCCATCAGCTTTCTCGTAATTGCCTGTCGAGGTGTAAACATTGCCTAATCCACTGTAGGCGATGGCTTCACATTTCATCAGTTTTCGCCGTTTAGAGCTGTGAATGCCTGCACTTGCCTCAGCCGCTTGAGAGTGAAAGAGCATACCCTCATAGTATAGCCCCATTCGACGGCTGTTCACCCCAAGGTCGTTCAGGGCCGAAGCTATCATGAGCGTGTCACCAAGTTTGCGCGCTATGGCCAACTGTTGCTGGTGCGCCCTCATGGCGTGGCGATACCTACTCGACTCCCTGTACGCATGCCCAAGCTCAGACAGCGCACCCATTTGTCGTTGAGCGTTGCGGGCGTGTTGGTATTTTTTCACAAGCACCAGCAGTGAGTCCACATTCTTGGTATGGTTGTCAGTAGTGTCAAGCATCAGCCATTGACGATCACTGTATGCAAGAGGCTTCTCCTTCTTGCCACAATTACAAAAAAACGGCAAGATGGCAATAGCAAAGATGAATGGTCTTGTCGGAAAATATTTCATGGCATGCTTTTTACAAACAAATTTGGAACAAAAATAGTCAAAATTGTATAAAAAAGCAAATATAACATCCTTTTTATTAAATAAGAGGCTCGTCATTCCACAAATTCGTAAGCCATAAGCACCGATAGCATGCCACACGCGACCGCTGGCGCCATGCCTGCGCCTATATTTCAAAATATTTCATATCAGAAATCACCGTTTTTTTTTGCATTTACCAACTATAACTCTGCTTTAATAGTTGTTTTTTAAGAAAATGTTTATAACTTTGGCCCAAAAGATTTAAACCATTATGATAGAAGAAATCTTGAAATACAACGCTCAGTTTGTGGCAGAAAAAGAATACGAAAATTATGTCACGTCAGGACAACCCAACAGGAAACTGGCCGTGTTGAGCTGTATGGACACCCGTCTAACCGAGCTATTGCCCAAAGCTATGGGACTAAAAAACGGCGACGCAAAGTTTATCAAAGTGGCTGGTGGCACCATGCTTTCGCCCTACGACTCGGTTATACGGTCTTTATTGGTGGCTGTCTACGAGCTGGAATGTAAAGAAATCATGGTGGTTCACCACTCCGATTGTGGGCTCTGCCGCATGAAACCCCAACACTTTTTTGACCTCATGAAACAGCAAGGCATCAGCGATGAGTCCATGCAAGAGGCTGCCAAACATGTTGACATTGAAACTTTTTTCAGTGGATTTGAGGATGTAGAAGAGGACGTTAAACTCACTGTCACCACTATCAAACAGCATCCGCTGATGCCACAGAGCGTTACAGTGAGAGGGTTTGTAATAGATTCGCACACGGGCAAACTGACAGAGGTGCTGTAAGATAGCAGTCTTACACCTTACTAAGAGACATAGATGCTATACGATACGGTTGCGATTTTTCTGCTTTTTAATAATTTTGGCCTGTGTCGAAAAATCTTGCCATGTCAAAAAATCATCACAAAAAATGTCCCTTCTAAACGGTTCATTCTGTGAGCTAAAAGGTCATTTTTATAATATGAATATGCCGCCAAAAATTCTTTTTTTTGTCGGCAAAACCCGAATAGTATCTATTCGTCCTGCATATAGATACTAATCTAACGACGTTTAGGTCCTAATCAGAGTGCGTTTAGCACTCAATGGCACCGCCATTAAGGTCTAATCGGCATGCGTGGAAAAAACTTTTTTTTGGCTAAAAGGCTTATTTCAAGCCTATACTCCTTATAAACAGCTCATTATAGAAAACCCTCATACTGGGCGTATTTGCGAGCAATCATGTTCTAACTCGCAAATACGCCCAGTATGAGAAGGGGTTTGTCGTGTTTTTTTCAGTGTTTTTTTATGCTGAACATATATTGAATGTGGTAGTTCAGCTGCACATTTTGTGCGCCAAATTGAGTAAAAATTGTTGGCTTACGATATTTTTAGCATATCGTTTTTTGGATTTTTATAATACTGATTATCAAATAATTACACCTACATTTTGCTTAAATAGTCCAAATAGCAAATATCAAATAGGGCATATATTCCAACTCATTGGAAATATAGTCCAAGCCCTTCATACAAAGAGAGCCTATCTTTGCAGCGAATGGTAAAACACGTAGCTATGCGCATGTCGCATCGGTGAGAAACCCGTGGGTACATTTACAAATGGTTTAAGGATTTTTTTAACTTTAACAACCACTAATATGAAACTACATTTTAACACGACAAGAAGTCTTGCTCCTTTGCTGTTAGCCATTGGGCTCTTAGCCTTTCTTGGCATCACAAAGTTGAGCGCACAGAATGTGACTATTAGTCCGACGACAGGAAAACTTGTCGCCGGCTTTACCAAACAAAACGAGATTGGATTCCAGAGCGGAGCCAGCTCGCTATGGCGACACGAGCAACTGCCGCTGTCGCTGCTTCTCTCTGACGAGCCTGAACTAACAGTGGGCGGACAACTCAAAGTGCCTGCTGGAAACATCAGGTACGACGAGCAACAAAAACTATACATCATTGAAGGCGGTCGCCCCATCACCACGAGCACCCATCTCAACATCTCGCTACCCAAAGGCTATCGGTTCACGGGTTATCGCATGGTTTTCCTGAACAAACAACAATAAGACCTACGCCAGTGTGGAGCATACGGCGCAAAATAAGACCATATACGAGACCGATGGCACATTTAATACTGATGACCCTAAGACCACTCCCCTCACCCTCGGCAGCTCAAACAGCACTCAAGAGTTTGTGATAGAGCGCACCAGTGCCAACGAAACCGACATGGGAAACAACCTCTATTTCATCATCAAACATGACAAAGACGAGCTGTTTGGAATGACACTAAAATCGTGCGAGCTTTTTTTCACGGCCGAAGGAGCGTTCACATCGTCTGTGAGCCCCATCTCGCCAGCAGATATTGTGAGCCAAGGCGTCAATGTGATAGGCGCGCCATTTGCCACCTCGAGGATTGATCTCGGACAGATTAAACCTCACACCAAGGATGGCAAGACCTATTACAGTTACAATTATATGGACGTAAAAGACCTCAACGCCGCCAACATGTTCTATCAGGAAGATGCCGTGACAGCCGACCACAAGTTGCCTGCCACACCCAGCAATGGGTCTATACAGGTGCTGCAAAACGAGGGCAAAATGTATTATGCCGTGGGCAACAACACCTATTATGTGGAGACGCCCACCGCCGCCACCACACAGAATGGCAACACCATACCATTGGGCTATCGTATCACTAAGGCCAAAATAAACTATCATTATGGCGTGGCCGTCGAAGAGAGTTCCATCAATTATACTGGCAACTTGGATGGCTACTACATTACAAGTGTCTATAAGAACCGTACTTATTACCTACAAACCAATGGTAAATGGAGCAATAGCAACAAAGTGCTATGGAAAATAGACGAGACAGGTAAGATTTCGAGCGGAGGTAACTATCTCAAATTGCAAGAGGCTGGCTGGTTTAACAATGACTACAATGTCACTTCAACAACCAATGCAAACAATGCAAGCATCTTTGCCGTGACCAATGGGCAAGTGACCTATAAGGTAGGATCGAACAACACAAGGTATGTATACTTGACACTCACCTCCACTAACGGAAACGCCCAGATGGTTTCATCGTCAGACGATGCCGCCTCATGGGCACAAGCCACGGGCGAAATGACAATCACGAACCCCTCATTCAAGCCCTCTGCCTACACCCTCACCGCGTATGGCACCGATAAATCAGCACCCTACCAAACGGTACAGGTGACCGATGGAAAAGATGGTACCATCGAACTGACCAACCTCAACAACGACGCCATTAAGTTCACGGTGAGCGGTTTGGCCGAAAACACACAAGCACTCATCACCGTAGAACTGACGCTCGAGGCTCTTAACCCCTTTATCAACACTATCGACATATTGTGTCACTCCATGATAGAAAATGGCCCAGAGTTGATGCAGCAGTTCACCAGTAACGATTTTCAGGTATCTGGAGGTAAGTTTTTATTCTACGTTCCACAAGAATTTTTCGGAGGTGGAGCACAAAAATGCCGCTTCACGTTTGAAAATCTGTATAGCAAATATGGTGATGCCACCTATGGTTTGGATGATCCACACCACGCACGATACTTCTTTGTGAAATCTGATTATTACAACACGTACAACGGTAAACAATACAACACCACTGGAAACGAGCCTGCAGACACGAAGATAGCCACAAGCACATGCGGTGACAAAGCTTTCAAATACAGCAACATAGACGAATTAAACAACGATAACACGTCTGGCACAACCGCCCTGTTGGAAGAATATCCCTATTCTGAAACACGATATACAGAGCAGGGTGGAACCTTCACAGACAACATCGTGATAGACGTGAATGGAGAGAAAAAGTGCTATCTCTTTACGGCCGACGAGACACAATGGAACGTTGCCCCCACCACAGCACTCGAACACCGCAACTATGCCTACTATCTCATGGACTTGAGACTTGAGACCAAGGACTACAAGGCCAAATGCGAATTGAAGAAAATCTACGAAAACACATGCTATGACATTGACGGTACAGACACTAACAAAGCCATGTACGGCGGTGTATTTAAGGCCGTGGACAGCGAGACCAACGAAGAATTGCCAAACGAGAGCGCTTATCTAACTGTGAACATGATGCGCACGGCACTCACAGAGGCTCTGCACAAAGAAGGTGCCGATGTGACAGGAAAGCAGGTGCTCTATTTGGATTATACCAATCTGTACTCGGTATACATGCCCAAGAAAGACGCTATCAATGAGATGAAGGCACTGCTCAATCCCAACTGCCTGCTATATTTCCCCACTCGCACATCGTGCAACGAGGACAATTTCGTGCAGAAAACAAAGAGTGGCAGCTACCGAGCATGCAAAAACATCGTCATAACAGACAAGCAGCCGTTCTTCGCTCCGTACAAAATAACGGTGCCAGCAGAAAACTATGCCACCTATTCAAGGCAGATTACCAGACCGATTAACGGCAAAGTGACACTCGCCACGGTGATGTTGCCATTCGCATTGAACTTAGAAGATGGCGTGCACACCAACGCTACAACAGACGCTTGCTCGTTCTCACTGAGCCAAATGGCGCCAACCAACTGCTTGGCACTTGATGAGAACGAGGTGAATACGCCCCACGACTACTACGCCAAGGCTCATTTCACACTGCTTACATCTAACAAGACGATACCAAACGTGCCGTACATGGTGAATATCATCAACGCACCGACCAACGATGACGTATCGTTCATTGCTACACAGTATGGTGCCGACATCGCCGCCACCACCGCCATGAACACCGCCGACTACACCTTTGAGGGCGAGACAGCCACGGGTACGATAGCGAATACCAACTACACGTTTACCAACCGCGCCTCTTACTCCGGTAAAATGTTTAACGCCCGAGAGGCTAACGTGTTCTACTTCGCAAAAAACAATTATCTATATTGTCGCAATCTACGTCCAGGGCTTGACAATCTCTATGTCTATCCATTCCGTGGATACTATGAGTGCAACTCACTAACTAATGGCGCTAAGTTGAACAAATTTAGCATTTCGTTCGACGATGCGGGCGGATGGACCACTGGTATAACAAATATTGACACTCGTCCCGACTTGGCTATCTACGCCGGCGAAGGTACTATCACTGCTAAAGCCCAAGTGAAGACCGTGGTGAAAGTTTATGCTGTTAACGGCATGATCATAGCCACCATGAACGTTGAGCAAGGCGAGACCAAATCTATCAGCCTGCCTGCAGGTATCTATGTAGTAAACAACGTAAAAATAATCGTAAGGTAAATAAGATGTATTTTGAGGGAATGGTCACACATGTGGGTCAATCGTATCTTCTACAAATGTAGTTTCCGCATGAACAAACCACGTGGCTCGCATGCCGTACTGTTCCCTCTTTTTACATCAATCTATTATCTCATAAAAATAAGGCACAATGAAAAAGACATATATAGAACCCGAAATATGCTATTGGCAAACCGTACAGGAACAAGCAATCATGGTCGGAAGCAACCTTGATCACGCTGATAGCAAGCAACAACCCATTTTTGAAGATGACGATTGGGATGACGTTGCTGACGAGAGCGATGTGCAATGGGCAATGGATTGGGAAAACGAATAACACTTGAGCACTTACCAATCTAAAAGGACTCTTGCCATATTGACATGGCAAGAGTCCTTTTTGATATAGCGTGTCTATGTCTTCGAAGCCCCGTGGACTAACCAAACCTAAAGCTCACGCTCCGCCCAGTTTCCACGATCGAGGTTGCGATAGCCGATGGCCTCAGCCAAATGCTCGGAGCTTACTTGGTCAGAGCCTGCAAGGTCGGCGATGGTGCGCGCCACCTTGAGGATACGGGTATAGGCGCGCGCGGAGAGCGACAGTCGCTCCATAGCCATGCGCAGCAACTCGAGGCTTTCAGCGTCTGGCTCGGCGTAGCGATGGATCATGCGCTCGGTCATCTGCGCATTGCAGTGTATATCCTTGCAGTCCTTAAAACGTTCGGTCTGTATGCCACGAGCGGCGATAACCCGTTCGCGAATTTTCACGCTCGGCTCGCCCGGCGCGGCTTTTGATATATCCTTGAAAGGCAAGGCTGATATCTCGCACTGTATGTCTATACGATCAAGTAGTGGCCCACTGATCTTGTTGAGATATTTCTGTATTTGCCCTGGCGTGCACACGCAATGATGGGTCTGATCGCCGTAATATCCACAAGGGCATGGGTTCATGCTGGCCACAAACATGAAGCTGCATGGGAATGTGACGGTGTATTTGGATCGGCTGATATTAATGGCTCGGTCTTCTAACGGTTGGCGCAGCACCTCCAAAGTGTGCTTGTTGAACTCCGGAAGCTCGTCGCAAAACAACACGCCATTATGCGCGAGACTAATCTCCCCAGGCATAGGATTGGTTCCACCACCCACGAGAGCCACCTCTGAAATGGTGTGATGGGGAGCGCGAAACGGTCGTTGCGAGATAAGCGTGGACTGTCGAGACAGTTGGCCAGCGACGGAATGTATTTGCGTGGTCTCTAAACTCTCTGACAATGTGAGCGGTGGAAGAATGGAAGGCAAGCGTTTGGCCATCATCGACTTGCCACTGCCGGGCGGCCCTATCATTATGAGGTTGTGGCCACCGGCAGCCGCCACCTCAAGCGCTCGCTTCACGTTCTCTTGGCCTCGCACATCGGCAAAGTCAAGGTCAAAATTGTACTGACGCTCATAAAATTCCTTGCGCGTGTCAACGACAGTAGGCTCGCGCGTGATCTCCCCTCCGAGAAACTTGATGACATCGATCATCGTTTCCATGCCGTAAACCTCCAAATGGTTTACCACGGCAGCCTCACGCACGTTGGCTTGTGGCACGATGAGTCCTTTATAGTGCTCGGCTCGTGCCTTGATGGCTATGGGCAGCACACCTTTGGCGGGTTGCAAGGTGCCGTCAAGGCTCAGCTCACCCACCATCATGTAGCGGTCAAGATCGGGGGTGGTGATTTGGCCATGAGCCGCGAGAATGGCTATTGCCAAGGGCAGGTCAAAGCTGCTGCCCTCCTTACGCAAGTCGGCTGGTGCCAAATTGACTGTGATATCAGCTTTCGGAAAATGAAAACCATTGTGCAACAAGGCCGCCGCGATGCGGTCCCTGCCTTCTCTCACAGCCTCGTCTCCAAGACCAGTGAGATGGTACATCACACCCTTATTCAGGCTCACTTCTATCGTAACCGGCGTGACCTCAAGACCATTTACAGCCGCGCTGTATGTTTTAACAAGCATGATCGAACAGTTTTTTCATCGGTATCTATATGTAGCGCTATAAGCTCTGGTCTATTTTTTCCTCAAGCTCTTTGCTGGAAAGCGACCGGCCTATGATGCGTCCATCCTTGACAAGTATATTGTCGGGTACGCTCAACATACCCAATTGCCGTATGATTTTACCATCAAACATCGCTCCGTCGCAAATATTGGGCCATGAGACGCTATCGTTTTGCAACGCTTTCTTACAATCAACCTTGCTTGCCTCAATGGCTATTGATAAGACTTTAAGTCGGCCCTTGGCTTTCTTGCGTGACCTTTGGATTGCGCGCAACTGGTCCATGCTGTCATAACTCCATGATGCCCACGTGCAAATCACGGCTACACCAACCGACAAATCTGATGAGGCCACAGGACGGCCGTTCATGTCAAATGACGTAAATATGGGGAGTTTAGAATTGACAGATGCGTTATTCATGTTTTTGATGTCCTTTGCCAACTGTGCCAACTTGGTATTTGTGGGTTGCTTGGCGAGCATCGTTTCTATCAATTTATAAGCTTTTCGATAGTCTGGCTGGGGGTTGGCAATGAAATATTTCTTAACGAGATAAGCGCCAATAGGCGATTCAGGATGGTCTACTACAAACCGCTCTGCGTGTTTTTTTATTTCGGGTGGTGCCTCGTTGGATATTTGAGAGCGAAACTTGGTCATAGTCTCATTGGTCTTCGTGCCCTCTATCCTCAGCTCTTTTAGGTGCGACGCGTCTCCTTTTACGCTTGCGTCCTTGCCCGGTTCAGCAAATATGGGCTGCTCGGAGAAATTGGGAAACACAAGCATAACCGTGGTGGGACGCTCGCAATCCATCTCGTAGGTAAACCGCCCACCCTCCACTTTGATAGTGTCGATGCCGTTTATCAACCCCATGTCATCGTAAACGTAGAACTCACCTTGGTTGATATTGAGGATGTGCCCTTTTATTTTGAAGCGTTTTCCGTTTATACCGCAAGAACATAGCGATAGCGCAATGACAAAGAGTAGGAGTAAACGTTTATACATATTGATTGAATTTAAAAAGCCTTCTGCCTATCCGGCAAAAGGCTCTCAAGTCATAAATGGAGAAAAAGGATTATCTATAGTTGGAGAACTCAAGGTCCTTGGCCGCGTAGGTTGCCAATTCTGGATTTGCCGAAGTGGCCTTTTGGAGATAATCTTTGGCAGTGGCGGTGTTGCCTTGACGGTTAAGAGCCACAGCCATGAGATAATCGGTGAGCGAGTCTCGATGCTTAATGCCTTTGAGTGTAGCCACGGCAGCCGCATAATCTTTGTTGAGAATTTGGGCCAACGCAGCACTGTTCGAGCTGGCATCGCCAAAGTTTTTCACTGCGGTAGCGTAATTTCCCTTGGCTATATTCAAGTTTCCAATAACCTCGCCAAAACCGTTGGCGTCAATGGCTTTGGATAGATTGTTCTCGGCACTTTGCAGTTCTCCGTTCCTCAAATCGATTAGCGCGAGGTTGGCATAGGCTTCAGGAGCCTTGGGATTTTTTCTTAATGCTGTCTGAATGAAATCTTTTGCGCGCCTCATGTTGCCTTCGTTAAAAGCGAGAGCAGCCAAATTATTGAACGCACGGTAGTCTTTATCGTATATCTCCGCTGTTTTCTTGTAGATGGCTTCCTTGCCAGCAGCACTTGCCTCCAAGCTTGCGAAGTAGAGCAATTCATCAGGGCTCAGACGAGCCGGATCGATGGAATATTGTTCCTTTATTTGTTCGTCAGAGCGCCCTATGGTCTCATAGTTGATGATCAGTCGGCTGCGACGCAGCTCTGGCAATATGCCATTGGCCAACTCTCTGAAGCCCTCGCTCATGTTTCTGATTTGTTGCTCGCGCTGCTCTGGGTCTTTGTACATTTCAAGTACACGCAGTATTACATCCTTGTCTTGTATGTTGCTGGCCTGTACCAAGCGCTTAAAGCCATCCCAATCTTGGGCTGTATAACGTGCGTCTATGCTTGAACCGACCAACTTGGCGTCTTTGAGCTGCCTCTTCACGTAGCTCTCCGAACTGCCTTTTCGTTTCTCCGCGAGCTTATCGTTAAAGCTGAAGCCACCCTCTGGAGAGGCGTAGGCACGCACCTCCACGTTTCTAAGGTTCAACCCCTCACGGTCTATATTGATTTGTCTGAGCATTTGTACAAACTCTTGCACGGAATTATTTTTAAGCTCACTCTTGCGCAAGTTGGCTTGGTTGACGAGGAATTTGATGTTGGCCTCGGTCTTCATGGCTTTCACACGCTCAAACGAATCGGGGGCGATGCAGCCTCCGGCATTCATCAATGTCTGCCTGTACAGCTCAGAGGTGGCCAACACTCCCGTTGCCACTTTGACCGCGGGCACTTGTACTTTCTTTTTGCCCAATCGAGCGTCAAACGTGAGATACATGTCGCTCTGTTGCATCTCGGGCAAATAATCGAAAGAGGTCTTCATGGTGTAACGCCCTCCAACCTTATAAGATATGGTTTGGTTGTTGCCCATTACGTTCTCACCTTGGAACACAGCACTTCTCCCTTTAGCCACCTGTCCGTTGCCATAGCGCAACTCAGGAGTGACCGTAACCACGGCCTTGCTCTTCATATATTTGGCTGGAAACACACCGTTGATGGTTGCTGGCACCTGTCCGCCCTGTGTTTCAAGCGGATTAGGAGTAACCGTGAAATTATCAGCCGACAACGGTCCCAACTTGGAACATGAACTAATAGCAAGCAGTGTGATAACAGAAAGGGAACTAACAAAAAAGTTTCTCATAATAAAAAAAAATTAGGAAGTGCCGCGAACGGGACTCGAACCCGTACAGCCATTACTGGCCAAGGGATTTTAAGTCCCTCGTGTCTACCAATTCCACCATTGCGGCAACGGTCTAAGCCATCAAAAATAACGATCACCAATGTCCAATACTCTTTCCCGACGAAAGCGAGAGAAACAGCCTTTGGGCCTCTTGGCACCGTAAAATGTTGTGCAAAGATATTGTTAATTATTCAGAATGCCAAAGGTTTCACACTATTTAAGAAAAGATTTCGGCTCATATATTCAGCACGCCATACGGTCCAGTAGTGGTAGCTCGGTAACGCGTCAGTTTTTTACCAGCGGATCCTGAACGTACTATCCCATCATTATTCAGGTCGTATTGGCGTTTGCAAGTGCCGCAAGTGGCTATGCCAAACTCGTTGACGGCAAGCTTATAGCTCCTGCGTGGCAATGCGTTCAGGTCGAAACAATTAGGACATTCGCAGTCATAAGCGTAAAAAATCGCGTCCGTAGACATGCCATATCCCACGATAATGCCATTGTTTTGTCCCAAAACGTATCTACGTCGCTCGTCCACGGCCAAAATGTCGCAACGCGAACTTACGCCTTGATTACTTGCGAAAACAAACTGTTTGCCCACGATAGAAATGGTGACAAAAACTCCCGAGTGACGCGTCATGGCAGCAGCCAACGTGGGATCGTTGCGTATGCCGTTGTCAAAATAAAGCCTGCAATAGCTCCTGCTATATTGCTCCTCGGTAGGACCACAAGCAACAAGCAAGCCAACAAGGCAGAACAGTATGCCCCAATATTTTTTCATGCAAACGCGTCCATGTCTATTCGTAACGTATCATCTGCATTACGTCGGCTATCTTCTCCAACGCTTCTTGCAACGATTTCTTAACCATGCCCTTGATAAAAGGATTTAGTTCTATCTTGATGGTCAACTTTATTTTGCTCGTAGTTTCGGTAACGGGCAAAATTTGAATCCAAAAATTGAAAGGCAATGGGCTTTCTTTGGTTTCAAACTTGATAGTTTTATGCTCTTCCCTATCAATTACCGCCAATTTCACAGCTCCCATCGGCGAGGATACTGAGATACTGTCGCTATCAAACGACAGGTCTTTCAGCTTGTCCTCTGGCAACTTATCCTTCACCTTATTAATATTGTTGAGATCGCTCAACATGCCATAAACAGACCGCTGGGGATAGTTTATCTGTCGAACTGTGCTTTCTAACTTTGTCATTTTGTTATTTTTTCTTCCTTTGCAACATACGCAAGCCTGTCAAGACAAGCGTGCAAGTTTACGTATTATTTACGCCATTCTGCAGGCGCCTCGCGCCATTCGCGCAACGTCTCCATATCGCCCTCCTTGACATATCCAGTCTCTCGAGCCACCTCCACGAGATGATCGTAGTCGGACAATGTGACGAGTTCCACGCCACTCTTTTGAAAAGCTTCAGCGGCTATGGGGAAACCATAGGTGAAACTGGCCACCATGCCAACCACCTCAAAACCTGCTTGCCGCAAGGCCTCAACGGCTTTGAGCGAGCTTCCACCTGTGGATATCAAATCTTCTACCACCACCACCTTGGAGCTTGCAGGCAGCGTGCCTTCTATCAGGTTGCCCATACCATGATCTTTGGGTTTGGAACGCACATAGCAGAAGGGCAAATTCAGCACGTCGGCCACCAATGCGCCTTGTGCTATGGCCCCAGTAGCCACGCCCGCCACAGCACTGGCATTGGCAAAACGCTCCTTGACGACATTGACCAAACCTTGCTTTACGAAGCTGCGCAAGTCTGGGTAAGACAATGTCTTACGGTTGTCGCAATATATGGGAGACTTCCAGCCTGATGCCCATGTAAACGGAGCGTCTGGCTGCAACTTGATGGCCTTGATGTCTAACAGGCGTTTAGCGAAATCTTTTTTGTAGTTGTTCATCTGTCAATGTTTATTTTGTATGGCCTTTTATGCCCCAACTTGTTTCTCAGACACAAAAGAACGATGTTTATGACGCAAAGTTAACGTAAAATAGCGAAAACACAAAGGAAACCCGCTATTTATATTCCGGGGGATACAAACGCTATCGACGCCACGCTGATTTTTACTCCCTCAACTTGTTCCATGCTATTGGCGCAAGCGGTTATGGTGGCTCCTGTCGTTACAATATCGTCTACTATGAGCACGTGACAATTACTTATTTTGTCGGCGTTGACCACCCTGAACACATCTTTTACCCCCTGATTACGCTCCCAACGGTCTTTCTTGGTCTGGCTACCAACAAAGTTTTCCCGAGCCATCACACCCGGCATCACTGGTTTGTGACACACATCCGCCATGCCTTGAGCTATGAGCTCGCTTTGGTTGTAGCCTCGCTCTCGCCGCCGATCAGGACTCAAGGGTACTGGAACAATGATGTCTATATCATCGAAAAAACCAGAACCCTCCAACTCTCGTCCCATCAATCGTCCCAAAGCCCATCCTAAATCGGGTTGATGAAAATATTTCAGGCGGTAGATGGGATAAGAAACCTGCGACCCACCATCGTGGAAAAACATCGCCACAGCCTTTTGCAGATGCTCCACCCGCCCCCAAAAACATTTGGCCATTTCATTGTCTCGAGGACTGTCCACATAGTTAGTGCGGGGCAATCGCAAGTTACAGCACAGGCAAATGGTGTCTTCTTCCGCCGCTAACCGTCGGCCACAGACACAGCATGTTCGTGGGGCGACAAGGTCGAAAAAACGTTGCAGCAAACTAACTCTCATCCTCTAACACAGCCTCGTTGGTCATCTCATTGATACATTGGCGTATGATATCCATATCAAAACCACGCCCTAAGGCATATTTTATGAACTTCATGCTCCGCTCATAATCGGTATTGGCCTTGATAGTATGCCATTTAGCGTTGAGCAAAGAGCTCAATGCCTCTATGTAATCGGCATCAGGCACTGCGTTGAGTATAGGCGATGATACCTCCGATGGCACATGCTTTTGCCACAAAGCTTGCTCTATCTTTCGCCGTCCCCATCGGTTGTATTTCACTTTATCGTTCACAAAGGCCCGGCAAAAACGCTCGTCGTCCACAAATTTGAGTTCCACCAATCGGTCAATCACTGCTTGGCGGTCGTCTGCGCTTAGTCCCCAAACGCGCATTTTATCGTCAAGCTCGCCTGTGGAACACTCCCCACGCATACAGCGCTTGGCCAACTTCGCCTCGGCTTCTTGAACGGTTATCGAATGCGATGCTCTCATATTCTTCTGTCTTTCTATTTGTTGTATTCCACTTGGTAGTATTGGTGGCACTCACGTCAAGCACAATAGATTAAGCTTTGGCGAATTGTGTCTTACAAAATCTACGCTTGCCGTACTCGTCATTCACTATTTCCGCATCCACAAATCCCATGTATTGCAGCATCTCTCGCATCTGCTCGGCAAAGCGTGGGTTTATCTCAAAATAGAGCGTGCCATCCTTTTTCAGGGCACTCGCGGCATACGTGGCGATGGCACAGTAGAACCGCAGCGGATCGTCGTCGGGCACGAAGAGTGCCGTATGTGGCTCATGGTCGAGCACATGAGGGCTCATATCTTTACGCTCGCTATTGGATATATACGGAGGATTGGACACGATGACGTCCCATTTTTCCTCGTCATGAGGCGCGCAGAGTGCGTCTTGCAGTTGAAAATCTATGTGTGCGCCGTACCGCTTGGCGTTAGCCCGCGCCACCAACAAGGCCTCCGCCGAAATGTCCCATGCCGTCACCTCCGGCCGAAACAGGCTCATGGCCAGCGTCACGGCTATGCAACCGCTGCCTGTGCCAATGTCAAGCACCCGCAGGGGCAATGGCGGTTGTAACGCACAGACAGGTCTATCATGGTCGGTCACCACCATACGGCATAACTGCGCGGTCTCGGGTCGCGGTATCAACACGCACGGTTCCACGATAAACCGCCGTCCACAAAACACGCTCTCACCTATGATATATTGCACAGGCTCGCCTTGTAGCAGGCGCGTCATCATGGCGTCAAGTCGCCGCTTGTCATCGATGTTCATTTGCTCCAACGCTCCACCGCAGATATCGGCCATCGTCATGCCAAACATATCTTCGAGCAGAAGTCGTGTCACAGCTTTTGCCTCGCCCTCGCTATTACCATGTACAGGCATCAGGGAGCGCCACAATGATTGGAAAGTAAAGTGAATGTTAGGTGTTGTCATGAATGTCGAAGGTTTTCATCAGGGCGCAAAGGCGAGCTCCGACACGCCAAAGCGGAATGATCAGTAAGTGGTAACAAAGTTACTGAATTATTTTGTACATAGTACGATTGGTATCGTATATTTTAACAACTCTGTCTCATGTGCCGTTGGAGCTATGTTTTTGGCGGGCGAAAGTATACACTCCACGAATTACCATTAGGTAGCGTTAACGTTTCTTATAGATACCAATCGACGGACCATTGGTTGCTAACGGTTAAGCCATTAAAGCAAGACGGAACACGAAGAAGCACTCATCGCATGACAAAGGCAGCGTTTCTATGCCACAAACGACATCTTTTACCTTGCGAGAACAGTGAAAAATAACTTTCAAACACTGATACCACATATTGAAACAAATGGCCAATGGCATGCCCCAGAACTTTTTAGAGGGACTGAGTCCAATGGCTATCAAAACGATCTTTTTTGACCCGACCTTTGCCCATTAGGAAAGATAATTCTTTTAGACAAAACCAAATAATGCCACCCACCATTTCTATTTGATATGCGTGTGATTTATGGTTTAAAGCGATAGTATAGCCGATTTGCATGGGTTTAGAAAAACCATGCTGTACACTTACATAGTATGCTTGCCATTAACGGGTTTTGCGATGTAAAGTACGAGATACTGATCCATATATAAACAAAAAAGACAATATGATCACTCACACTGTCTTTTTGCAAGAATAATGTTAATGGATATCAGCATTGCCAAAGCAATAATACTAAGAACAGTCATAAAAAATGACCTAAACTGATATTCCAGCTGATTCAAAATCTAATAACATAATCCTAATCTTTACCTTAAAAATCTATCAAACTACTAACCTAATGAAACTTTATGTGCATCTTCTCACGAAGACAATGCAAAGATAAACATTGTTTCCGTACACACAAAATATTTTTGCAAGTTTTAATGATTATGTCACTTTATTATAATTAGGCTAAATACAAAAAGCCCATTCACGATGGAACGGGCTTTTTATATTGTGTATTACAAATTCGGCAGCTTAAAGCTGGGGACCAGCGGCTACAAGAGCCTTGCCTGCTTCGTTTGTGGTATACTTGTCAAAGTTCTTGATGAAACGTGCGGCGAGGTCTTTAGCTTTCTCTTCCCACTTGGAAGCATCAGCGTAAGTATCGCGTGGATCAAGTATCTCGGTAGCCACACCTTCAAGCTTTGTAGGTACTACGAAGTTGAAATAAGGTATGGTCTTGGTAGGAGCCTCATCTATAGAGTGGTTCAAAATAGCGTCGATGATACCACGTGTGTCGCGGATAGAGATACGCTTGCCAGTACCGTTCCAACCTGTGTTCACCAAGTAAGCCTTGGCACCGTTTCTCTTCATCTTCTTAACCAGCTCCTCTGCGTACTTTGTTGGGTGCAGCTCGAGGAATGCTTGGCCGAAGCAAGCGGAGAATGTAGGCGTAGGCTCTGTTATGCCACGCTCTGTTCCTGCGAGCTTGGCGGTGAAGCCAGAGAGGAAGTAATACTTAGTCTGCTCTGCGCTCAAGATAGATACAGGAGGCAACACGCCAAACGCGTCAGCACTCAAGAAGATTACCTGCTTGGCGGCGGGACCAGCCGAGATAGGCTTTACGATATTCTTGATGTGATGGATTGGGTAAGAAACACGAGTGTTCTCGGTGCGGCTCTTGTCCGTGAAATCAATCTTGCCATTTTCGTCTACAATAACGTTCTCAAGGAGAGCGTTGCGCTTAATAGCATTGTAGATGTCAGGCTCAGACTCTTTGTCAAGGTTGATAACCTTGGCATAGCAACCTCCCTCGAAGTTGAACACGCCGTTGTCATCCCATCCATGCTCGTCGTCACCAATGAGAAGGCGTTTGGGGTCGGTCGAAAGGGTTGTCTTACCTGTACCGGAAAGACCGAAGAAGATGGCGGTGTTTTGACCGTTCATGTCTGTGTTGGCAGAGCAGTGCATAGATGCGATGCCCTTCAATGGCAAATAGTAGTTCATCATAGAGAACATACCTTTCTTCATTTCGCCACCGTACCATGTGTTCAGGATAACTTGCTCTTTGGTTGTAACGTTGAATGCCACGCAGGTTTCAGAGTTCAAACCGAGTTCCTTGTAGTTTTCAACCTTGGCCTTGGAAGCGTTGTAAACAATGAAATCAGGCTCCTGATCCAACTCTTCTTGGTTGATAGGACGAATGAACATGTTAGTTACGAAATGAGCTTGCCAAGCCACTTCCACGATGAAACGAATCTTCATGCGAGTGTCTTTGTTGGCACCGCAGAAGCCATCAACAACAAACAGACGCTTGTTTGAAAGTTCTTTCTTGGCCAATTCGTTCACAACCTTCCAAGCATCCTTGGTCATCTTGTGGTTGTCATTCTTGTATTCGTCGCTTGTCCACCATAGAGTGTCGTGAGAATTTTCATCATCTACGATGAACTTGTCTTTGGGAGAGCGGCCAGTATAGATACCAGTCTGTACACATACAGCGCCTAACTCTGTCTCCTGACCCTTTTCAAAGCCCTCGAGACCTTCCTTTGTTTCTTCTTCGAAGAGGGTCTCGTAAGTGGGGCAGTAAACTACCTCAGTAGTACCAGTGATACCGTACTTTTCAAGCACAGATTTATTAAACTTTGCCATTTCGTTAAATGTATTTAAGTTGTAAAAGTGATTATATCCTTATTATGTTATTTGCAAAGTTAGCAAAAAGTGGTCGTGTGAACAAGCTTTAATCGTGAATTTTTCGACAACTCAAACCTTTTTAGGTTAAAGATATTAAAAACAAATATGCCCGAAACATATTTGTCATTTAGGCTTTGCAAAATTAATCTGTTTTGCTAACTTTGCAATCGCAAACAAATTAAGGCTGAGACTTCAAGGCCTTATACACCAAAGAAAATACCGCAACATTATGGAAATTATCAATCTGTCGGACAAGAACAGCATCATTGGGCAGTATATGGCTGAAATTCGAGATGTCGAATATCAGAAAAATCGTCTTTTATTTCGAAACAATATTATGCGCGTTGGTGAGTTTGAGGCTTTTGAGGTATCGAAAAAGTTGGATTACACGTCCAAAAAGATAGCCACGCCATTAGGCATCTCAACCGTTCTCGTGCCATCTGACAAGATTGTCTTGGGCACCATTTTTCGTGCCGGGTTACCCTTTCACCAAGGTTTTCTCAATGTGTTTGACCATGCTGGCAATGCGTTCGTGTCTGCTTATCGCGAGTATACCGATGCCGAGCATCGCAAAGTGGATATTCATGTGGAGTATTTAGCCACGCCCAGCATGGACGAGAAGACATTGGTCATTGTCGACCCGATGCTCGCTACGGGTGGCAGTATGGAATTGGGGTACAAGGCTTTTCTCACTAAGGGAACGCCCAAGCGCATTCATGTGTGCTGCGTGATAGCTACCCCAGAGGGTATCGCGCACGTTAAACAAACGTTTCCCGACGATAAAACTACCATTTGGTGTGCCGCCATCGACCCCGGATTGAACGAGCACAAGTATATCGTGCCCGGTTTTGGCGATGCTGGCGACCTATGCTATGGCGACAAAATATAAGCGCACGCTACGCCATGTTGTAATAATAGCGCTATCAACTTTCGATTGTCGCGCGTCCTGTCAATGTTCTTTTTAATGTCATTTAATTGGATGGCAGTATCGAAGTAGACCCTCAAGCCAAATGGCCCATGCTGAAGAGCATTGCCTTTAAAACGTTTTGGTGTGGAGGGGGCTATGCGTTACAGGTGTTTTCGTTTGCGTTTTTCGAAAGGCCGCTGCCGAATTGTCCTTTTCTATTTGCGTTTTCGTTATATTGGCAATATCACCTGACTAACCGATATTGTCCAGTCTGCCTTAATAGTCCTTGTTGTGAGCATTTTAAGGAAGAGCTGTTTTCATACTATTTGAAACTTGGTATATCAATCAAAGTGCCCTGCAACATATTGTTGTAGGGCACTAAATAAAAACTTATATTGGGTAGTTCTCAAATCTTTTAAAACTGAAAGAAAGGCTGTCAGACAGTCTACTATCAGTTTATTCTGTCACCTCCCAAATATCGTTGGTCTCCAAGAGTTCCTCAAAGCAGTGGTAAGATTTTTTCTGTTTGATCTCTTCTATCTGCATATTCACGGCTTCGTCATAACAAGGAGCCTCTACGTCGCGTATCACGCCAAGCGCCACGGGGAATCCATGCTCGTTATCCATCATGGCGAGCTTGAGTTGTAGCGTGTCGTCCTCGCAATGAGCGTCGTGCACCAATACGTCGTTCATGGTGTAACCATTCTTACCTATTTCTACCACTTTTAGCGCAAATCCATCTTGTACCAATCCAAACTCGTTGTTAGGACCGAATACTAACGGTTTGCCATGCTCCACATAGATGGCATTATTCTTGCGAGCGGTAGAAGAGTAAACGGATTCATGGATGCCGTTGTTAAAGATGACGCAGTTTTGCAACACCTCGCATACAGCGGCGCCTTTGTGATGATGAGCGGCTTTGAGCATTTTGACGGTGTGCGAAATGTCAGAAGCGACGGTGCGCGCAAAGAATTTTCCACGTGCGCCAAAGCATAGTTCCGCTGGTCTGAACGGTTCTTCAACAGTGCCATAAGGACTCGATTTAGACACGAAGCCAAATGGGCTGGTCGGCGAGTATTGTCCTTTTGTCAAGCCATAGATGCGGTTGTTCAACAAAATCATGTTTAGATTCACGTTTCTGCGCATACAGTGTATGAAGTGGTTACCACCGATAGCCAGTGCATCTCCGTCTCCACTGACTTGCCAAACAGTCAGTTTTGGGTTCACTATTTTGGCTCCTGTGGCTATGGCTGCAGCCCTGCCGTGAATGGTTTGCATGGCGTAAGTGTTGACGTAGTAAGGCAGTCGGCTTGAGCATCCTATACCCGATATTACCGCTGTCTCGTATGGCGCCACTCCAATTTCTGCCATAGCCTTTTGCAGTGCGTTCAAAAAACCGTGGTCTCCACATCCCGGACACCAACGGGGTTGTCCTTTTTTATAATCGTTGGATGTATATTTTACTTCGGCCGCTTGTTCGTTTATAGCCTCGGTTTGAATGTTTTCTTCCATTGTGTCTTCAGATTTAAAGTGTTAATCGGTCTATTGTAGCATGCGCGTCTCAAAATCGCGGCTCACTTTGTTGGAGTCTTCGTTGATGATAAGCGCCTCAAAAGATTTTACCAATTCGTTCACTACGAATGGTTGTCCCATCACCTTATTATATTGATAAGGCGAGAAATCGTTTATCCTGATACGTAGCAGGGCGGCCAATTGACCGAGGTTTTGCTCTGCCACCACTACCTTTTCATATTTGCTCAGCTCCTCAGCTGTGTTCTTAGGCAATGGGTTGATATACCTGAAGTGGGCCAATGCCACTTTGTATCCTTTCTTTTGCAGTGCAACCATAGCCGAGTGCAAATGCCCATAGGTAGAGCCGAAGCCCACAATGAGCAGTTCTGCGTCGTCCTTGTCACCTTCAATCTTCAGATTAGGCACTTTGATGCTTGAAATCTTGTTATATCTCAGGCGTACCATCTTGTCGTGGTTTGTCGGTTCTGTGGATATAGCGCCCGTCGCTCCATCCTTTTCCAGTCCGCCGAGGATATGCGTGTAGCCTTTTGTCCCAGGTATAGCCCAATAGCGCACAAAGTTTTCAGGGTCACGCTGATAAGGTGTATATTTGTATTTTTGACTTTCTATCGCATAGTGCGGTTTAATCTCTGGCAGGTCGCTCATTTGTGGCAGGCGCCATGCTCCCGAGCCATTGGCCACGTAAGCGTCGGATAACAGCACTACGGGCGTGAGGTGTTCAAGGGCTATTTTGGCAGCCATGTAGGCGGCCTCAAAACAGTCGGTCGGACTGATTGGGGCTATAACTGGCATCGGGCTCTCGCCGTTACGGCCATATAGCACCTGCAACAAGTCTGTTTGCTCACTCTTTGTGGGCATGCCAGTCGATGGACCACCACGCTGTACGTCTATCACCACCAATGGCAGTTCATCGATCACGGCCAAGTTCATAGCCTCGCTCTTCAGGCATATACCCGGGCCCGAGGTGGATGTGGCAGCTAATGCACCAGCGAAAGCAGCGCCGATAGCACTGGCGCAACCGCTAATCTCGTCTTCGCATTGCACCGTAATTACTCCCATTGATTTGTGTTTGGCCAACTCGTGCAGAATGTCGGTGGCCGGTGTGATGGGGTATGAGCCCAAGAACAGTTTCAAGCCGGCGCGCTCGGCAGCAGCCATCAGGCCGTATGCCGTGGCTTTGTTGCCAGTGATATCCATGTATCGGCCAGGTCTTTTATGTTTAGACTCTATGCGATAGGTGTTGGGTACCGACGAGTGGGTGTTGGTGCCATAGTCGTATCCTGCTTTAGCCACCTTGATGTTGGCCTCGGCAACGGCTGGTTTTTTAGCAAATTTTTTACGCAGGTACTCGGCCAACAGGTCAATGTCGCGGTTGAAAAGCCAGCAAACCACTCCTAAAGCGAACATGTTGCGACATTTCAACTTAGACTTATTGTCCATGTCTGTATCTTCCAAGCACGATTTTACCATGTTGGTTATGGGGCATGCCACAACGTTGTCGGGGTCTATGCCCATCTCTGCCAAGTAGTCATCGGTTTGAAATTCAGCTTTTTTTAGGTTGTCAGGCCCAAAAGAGTTGGTGTCGATAATAATTGTTCCCTGTGGTTTGAGATATTTGTACTGTGTCTTCAGTGCGGCGGCATTCATAGCGACCAATACGTCGCACTGGTCGCCCGGTGTGTATACTTTGTCTTCTCCCACATGAATTTGATATCCAGAAACGCCTGTCAGCGAGCCTTGCGGAGCGCGAATGTCTGCTGGATAGTCTGGAAACGTAGATATATCGTTACCGACTGTTGCTGAAATTGTGGAAAAAATGTTACCGGCTAATTGCATACCGTCGCCAGAATCACCAGAGAATCTCACAACGACACTCTCCAGTTCTTTTACCTCTAATCCATCTGCCATAGTATTTTTTAAATTTATAGGTTTACATGCATGTTTGTATAGCTTCTACGCTTGTTTTAGGTTGGTCATGCATTCAAGTTGTATATGTTTCATCTTTGGTCGTGGCAAAGATAGGGTAACTTTCGGAGATAACAAAATAAAAACAGAATTTATTATACTTGTTTTCACTTTTGACCTTAAAATTGTTGTTTTATGGTGATACTTAGGAGGTTTTACAGACCACTAATCTCTTAATAAAATAGGCTGCATTATAGTTTTTCTCATATCGTCTAATTTTATTTTGCCATTGTGACGGTATCATGACCATGAAAGCACCTTAACCCAATGGTGTGCGTAGCATGATGGCAAGGGTGATGAGAAGATGTAAGGATAGTGGTGGTTATCTATTTTGAAAAAATAAGACAAGCCATTGTTTATGCTTGGCTTATTTTCAAACAATGGCATGCTTGGTCGCAAATACGCCAAAAATAAGCCAAGCACACAACTGCCTATGTTTTAATATTTTACGAAGAAACGGGCATTTTGCAATCCCTCATTGGCTGCCCGCACGCTGTCATTAAGCCTTAATCATGACATGTTCTGGTATTAATCGCAGTACGACTAAGCCCGATTCGTCATGCCTTTAAGTCCTATACATGGTGCGAATAGGTATCAACTGCCAATTCATATTGGAGCAATCATGCGAGATAAGTTCATTCGGGCGTGTTTTTTCGAGCGTCCAATCTCTGTAGCATCCTTGTCTGAAGTGTTAAAATTCGGTTAGATTTTTTGACAGTTATGTATGTTCGCCGCCGGGGTTTCGTCGTGACGGTGTTTTATTTTAAAAAAGCACTCTCATATCCTGTCATGTTTTAGCATCTTTATGCCGCTATCATTTTGTTATGCCGCCGATTATTCTTATTTTTGCAAAAACGCATGCCCCCAACCGTCGTTCACACAGCATTTGAGGCAATAACGCTTGTTGTCACGTTTGGCAATCTTCGATACCGCTCTCCGCTTGTGGCTGTTACCAATCATTACGCGCGCGGAAACACCAAGTGGTCCTGCGACATTTGGTTTGCCGGCTGGGCTAATGTCGACAACGTGAGCTATCAATGGCAGAGCGTGACACGTGGGCATTGTGTCTTATGAGAAAGAAATAAAAATATGAAAGTGATGTTTTTTATACAGTCAACGGTTTGTTGCGCCTTGCTATCTTTGCTTGGTGTCATTGAGTGCCAAGCCCAAACCGATGGTGGACTGATGGTCGAGGTGGGCGGAGCGTCCACCACTTTAGGACTGTATTACGACTCACGGTTTAATGCGGACACACGATGGGGTGGACGATTGGGTGTGGCATACGCCACGTCGAACTCTCGTCGTTTTTTCAATGTTGGGCCTGACAAAACCACAGGATGGAGTATTCCGGTAGCCGTCAATTATCTAATTGGTTGTAAAGATCATCACGCTGAGTTGGGCGTGGGCTTGAGTTATGGCTGGTACAAGTGCAAAATCAGCCACGCCAATGGTTATATAGTGGAAGAAGACCGTGATGGCGCCTTCTGTTTTATAGACGTGGGCTATCGCTATCAGCACGCCAACGGCGTCATTCTACGTCTTGGCATCAGCCCGGGCATCGCCGTAAAGCAGTTTGACGAGTTGGGTGTTTCGAACGATGGCGTGAATAGAGGCATGGTGGTATATCCATATATCAGCGTGGGATACAGTATTTGAAGAGTATGAAATGGGTATGACGAACATGGCATTCTATCCCATACACCTTAAAACATCGAAGATATGTTACAACGAGATTATTTCATTCGGCTTATCGAAGAGTTCCAAGCTGCGCTCGCACGCCTGCTCCACGTGAGGCAAGACGACAAGCGAGACGACATGATACGCGATCTTTATCGCCAATACGTGGGCAATTACGATGACCTTAGAAACCTTACCGTTGACGAGATGATGATTTACGGCAAGGAGCAGTGGCGTGAGGACCAACGTGTGGAACGCCTTAATTTTTTGGCCGAGCTGCTCTATGCCGAAGCCGCGTACAAGACCAATCCGTTGCGTGGCATGCTAATGGACAAGGCTTTCAAGCTATTTTCATACGTTGACTCGCACTCTGGCGTGATGTCGTTGGACCGACGACAAAAGATGAAAAAGATCTCGCGCGAGATAGGTTCCGCAAAAGCGTAGTTGCCTCAACGCTCCTTATCGGCCGTGGTGCGCGCGTATGGTGCCCACATCTCGGTAGCACTCCTCGCACATGGGTCACTCTCTGGTTGGCGAGAGAAGGTTTCGCCAGAGCTTGTCGCACTCTCTAATATTTGAAAGAGCTACCTCCAAGAAACTCTCGCAACAGGCTTGTGGGCGGAATGTCTCTGTTTGGAATGGGATGGAAATACTGTAAGAACTTGCTCAGACGGTAGGCCTCGGCGTGCTCTTCACAGTTTTCGGGTACCAGTTCCAACAGTGGTTGGGCCTGCTGGCGAATGACGGCAAGTTCGAAAATCATCGCCGAGTTGAACATGGCGTCGGCGTTTTCTTGATAGGGAAAAATCCATTTGTTCTCGCCAGCGCGTACGGAGGGCCATCGCCTGATAGTCTCTTGTGCGCTCACTCCACGATATTTGTTGTCGCGAACAATACGCCTGAGCAGTCGGTTGTCAGTGGTTGGGATGTAGTTATGGTCGTCAAGCAAGATGGTGGTAAGCGCCGATACATAGACGCGGTACTTCATTTTTTCGGGTATCGCGGCCGTGAGTTCCGGGTTAAGGGCGTGTATGCCCTCCACGATGAGCACGTGGTGGTCTTCCAATTTTATTTTTTTGCCACTCGACTCGCTTGTTCCTGTTTGGAAATTATACTTAGGAAGCACTATTTCCTCGCCATTGAACAGAGCGTTAAACTGGGCGTTTATGAGCGGAAGGTTCAAGGCATGGATGCTTTCATAGTCGTAATCGCCGTTCTCGTCAATCGGCGTGCGCTCCCGATCCACAAAATAATCGTCAAGCGATATCTGCAGCGTTTTCATGCCATTGGCCAACAATTGTATGCTCAACCGTTTGCAGGTGGTGGTCTTTCCTGATGATGAAGGTCCTGCCAATAAAACCAACTTGACATCCTTGCGAGCCACAATGTCGTCGGCGATGTGCGCTATTTTCTTTTCCTGAAGGGCCTCGGAAACGTGTATCAAGTCGGTGGAATGCCCCTCTTGCACTGTCTCATTGAAATCGCCCACTGTTCTAACACCCATTATTTTCTGCCAGCTGTGATGCTCTTTGAATATCTCGAACATCTTGTCTTGTTGTATAATTTCTGGCAATATGCCTGGATTACTTTTGTCAGGTATGCGCAATAGCAATCCATCGTAATATTTTTCCAAGCCGAAAAGATATATCTTTGACGTGTTGGTGAGCAGTGAACCGTAGTAGTAGTCCACGTAATCATCAATGGAGTAGTATGTGGTGTAGATTTTTCCAACGCTCTTGAGCAACTTCACCTTGGCCTCATCCCCTTTTTTTTCAAACATGCTGATAGCGTCTTCCGCGGGTACCTGATGTCGGGCAATAGGTATTTTGGCGTCGATAATCTGCTGCATGCGGCCACGGATGTTGTCCACGTCGTGCCGAGAAATGGGCCGGCCAATCTGCAAATCCACGTAATAACCATTGCTTACGGGTATGTCTATGACCACCTCGCTGCCCGAATACAAATCGTGCACCGCCTTGCACAGCACGAAAAACAGCGTCCTCGCATAGTTGCGCGAGCCCGAGCCCGATGTAATGTCCAAGTATTCCACATCCTTGTTGTGGTACACTCGGTAGTGCATGCCCTCCACTTTGTTGTTCACCTTGGCGCAAATTGGTCCATGGTCCATGTTTAGTTTCATCATGCGAAAAGCCTCGGACAACGTGGTACCAATAGGTACCGCTATCGTTTGGTGATTGTTTTTGCAGCGTATCAGTATACTTGATTTCATCTTTTTTTTCTAATAGTTTCTCCAAAGGTATGCAATCTTTTATGAATGGCCAACTAACCGATATTATAAAAAAATTAAAATACCACTAAATAGAGACTTTGTCACATTAAATTCACTTTATTGTATATCCTCGTGTTAAATAAAAACGATAAAAGCGGGGGTTTATGACACTTTTTATTAACTTTGCAATATTATTGTATCACCTATTTCATAGTATCAACACGATGGGCGAAAGCTATTTGTTAATCTTTATGAAGGTGCTCGGCTCGCTTGCCCTTCTCATTTACGGTATGAAGGTAATGAGCGAAGCCCTTCAAAAAATGGCCGGGTCGCAACTGCGGCATATCCTTGGGGCCATGACCACAAACCGTTTCACCGGCATGCTCACCGGTACGTTTATCACATGCGCCGTACAGTCGTCATCAGCCACGACAGTCATGACCGTGTCGTTTGTCAATGCTGGATTGCTCACCTTGGCACAAGCCATCTCGGTTATCATGGGTGCCAATATTGGCACCACGCTCACGGCATGGATTATGTCTCTTGGGTTCAAAGTGGATCTCACGATGGCTGTTTTCCCGGCATTTCTCATCGGCATCGTGCTGATATATACCAAGAAAAGCAGGTACGTGGGCGATTTTTTGTTTGGTATCGCTTTCCTGTTCTTCTCTTTGGTGCTGCTTAGTGAGGCTGGGGACGAGCTTGATTTGGCCCACAACCAAGGAGCTATCGATTTCTTCTCCAGTTTCGACACAAGCAGTTACATCTCCATTTTCATCTTCTTGCTTATCGGCACCGTCATCACTTGCATGGTGCAAAGCTCCGCTGCGGTGATGGCCATCACCATATTGCTCTGCTCCACGGGCGTGCTGCCTATCTACTTGGGCATCGCATTAGTCATGGGTGAGAATGTGGGCACCACGGCCACGGCCAATCTTGCTGCCCTTGGGGCCAACACGCAAGCTCGCCGTGCGGCATTGGCCCACTTGGTATTCAATGTGGTGGGCGTGATTTGGGTGCTTTGTTTGTTTTATCCATTTGTCAACATGGTATGCAATTTGGTGGGATACGCACCGGGAAGCAACAGTTATACCGTGGCCGAGAAAGCCGCCATCCTGCCCATTGTGCTTGCCGCATTCCACACATGCTTTAATGTTACCAACACCCTCTTGCTCATTTGGTTCATACCTCAAATAGAGAAGGTGGTGTGCTGGCTCATCAAGCCCACGGCCAATGTTGAGGAAGAAGACTTCCGTTTGCGTTTCATCCAAGTGGGTATCATGAAAACTCCTGAGCTCTCAGTGCTGGAGGCACAGAAAGAGATCATGAGTTTCGCAGAGCGCATACACCGCATGTTTGGCATGGTAAGAGAGCTGTTGATGGAGCGAGACATGGACAAATTTAAGAAAATATATGCCCGTATAGACAAGTATGAGGACATATCCGACTCTATGGAGATAGAGATAGCCAAATACTTAGACCAAGTGAGTGCAGCCCATCTTAGCGATGACACCAAAGGAAAGATAAGATCTATGCTCAGACAGATATCTGAGCTTGAGAGCATAGGCGACTCGTGCAACAACATCGCGCGCACCATACAGCGATGCAGAACCAACTCAGAAGATTTTATCGAGGCACAATATGATCACCTGCACCAAATGTTCGAGCTGACAGACGACGCCCTTACCCAAATGAACATATTGCTTAACGGCTACAAAAAAGATCTTGATGCCACACGTTCATTCAACATAGAAAACGAAATAAACAATTATCGCAATCAACTTCGTTCCGAGAACATCACAGACATCAACAACCATGCATACACCTACGCGGTGGGCACAATGTACATGGACATTATACAAGAGTGTGAGAAACTTGGCGATTACGTGGTGAACGTGGTGGAATCGCGCATGGGCGTGAAACAAAGTTTGCCTGAATAGAAGGTGACACGACGTGGCGTAATGGCCGCACGCACAAGCTAACAATAAAAACTATACTGAGCGATACTGGGGAGTCGACCCTCGCACGGTATAGTTTTTATTGTGGCATAATGCTCAAAGAGCATTCATTTTCAGCACATAGCCAACTCTTCTTTTTCCAATTCGCCCAACTTCTGCCATATACGCAAGAAGGTGGCATGGTCTACTCGTTTCTCGAAACTTACCGCTATGCCAGCGTCGTGCAGCACATCATAGGCTTGTTGCGATATTACATCGGCATAAACTTCGGCTACGTTTCCTTCTTTCATCATTCTGGCCGCTGACCGTCCAACGGCTTTCACGGCTACCTTGGCATCCAAGAATAGCTCTGGCTCGTCATTGATAATATTGTATAGACGGCGCACGCCATGACCGTCGAAAGTACGAATGTTTCCCTCGTGCAAAATAGCGAGCGAGCATTGCTCGGTGTGTAGCGTGTCTATCAGTTCCTGCATCATAAGTCTTGAGAGTTTTAGGTTCTTTTCGCAAATATATGAAATTTATTTGAGTAAAAACATTTTTAGCCACAAAAATGATATGTAAATTGTGCGGTCAAACCACCAATGCCATATCAGAATTTTAAAAAATGACGCACAACAGTGAGTGTCGCGCGGCATTTACAGTTGACCTATACTCTATGTGCAGCTTGTTCGAGTGTATTTCCTCCATCCATGACATTTCAGCCAGTCGCAAAGGCAAGACGTCCTATGCGTCACACCGCTCTCTTCTGGGCGTTTGATATATGTTGATGGCGAGGCAACAACAAACGGCATCCATTTCTCCGATCTTGGCATGACGCGCTACGTGGAACGCACGTTGCCAGCAACGTTCTATATGATGAGGCTTGGAAAATTTAAAAAAACGGCAAGACCATTGGTCAATGGCCTTGCCATTTTCACATTTGTAGTGACTACTTAGCAACGTCTTTGATGTAACTGCCAAGCGCTTCGACATACTCCGAAAAGGCATCGCGGCCTTTTTCTGTCATCCGGCAGATGGTGGACGGCCTGCGACCTCGAAATGTTTTTTCAACGTCGATATAGCCCGCCTTCTGCAACTTGTCTATCTGCACGCTGAGATTGCCCGCCGTGCTGCCCGTCTTTTCCTTGATATAAGGGAAGTCGGCCTCATCGATGCCGATAAGAATGGACATAACAGCCAAGCGCAACTCGCTGTGCAATAATGGGTCTAATGGCCTGAACATAATTAAGCCTCCCTCAATTTGATGATAATGCCAGGCACTACCAACCCTACGAGCGATGCCGCTGCCAACACAACCATCTCCATTGGACCAATCAAAAACAAGGCGAGCACGCTGCCCACAGTGCCCGTTATGAAGCTGCATATGGTGATGGCCTTGCTGGCAAGCACCTTGCCCGTAATCATTCCAGCCACGCCCATCGACATGATAATGATGGCGGTGATGGGTATGTAGGCGTTGGCACCGAGGGCGACGCACGAAGATGTGTTGATGATCAGGTTTTGGCAGAAGCCCATAAACACGCCAAGTATAAAACCTATGCAACCGGCAGTGATGCCAAAACTGCTCCAAACCTGCAAGATAGTCTTGCTAACAAATGTTTGTGGCAATCGGGGTCTGTTCTTGTTGGCGAGATTTTCCACAATCGCCACCAATCCCAATAGTCCCCAAAAGCCATTGGCGCGAGGTCCCATTGAGGTGTTTTGCCACAAGTGTCCCACTACAAGGGCGATAACCGTGACACTCAAGCCCCAAAGCAACAAGCCTCGCCACATGCCCCGAGTAATTTCAAGGCGACTTTCCTCAATGGTCTTGCGGATAAGGTTGAGATTTTGTTCCGCTGTCAATTTTTCGTTCATCGTTTCCATAATCTTTTCTTTTTAGGTGGTTAAAGAATGTTTATTGTTATTTTCTCATTTTGTAAACCACGAGTAAATAGGTTGGATCCATCACCTCTCTCAATGCTTTACGTTGCAAATATAAATAGGTTTATAATATAAACCAAATATTTAACGCCCTATTTTTCACGCCTTGACGTTAAATATTGTGAACGAAATTATTGATTAGTGGTTTATTACTTGTTGCCGAAATCGGCTGGAATCTCGCCCCAATGCTTGGTTTCCCACTTAATGATGCGAGTTTGCACGTTGTGAGCGCGCAGCCAATGTTGCGCACGGTCGATGATGTTATAGAGTGTCTCGGTATTGGCATTGCGCTCCAACTTGGTTTTGCATTGCTTTTTTCGCACCCACAAAATGGCGTTGTATGAGTCAGAATAGATCACTTTGTCCTTGATGCCGCGCTTGTCCATCAGTGCCAAAGCGTGCACTATGGCCAAGAACTCGCCTATGTTATTGGTACCGCGCATGGGGCCGAAACGAAACACCTCGGCTCCCGTGGCAAGGTCCACGCAACGATATTCCATTGGTCCGGGGTTGCCGGAGCAAGCGGCATCCACCGCCCAAGCATTGGCTTCCACCTCTGGGGGGAGGGGAAGCACGGTGTCTTGGCGATAATCAGGAGGGTTGACAAGCATGGGCAAGTTAATTTGTTTGAGATAGAACAAGTTGCCTACATGCGCTCGGGCACCTCTATGCCAAGCAGCGACATGCCGTTTTTGATGGTCTTGGCCACGTTCTTGGCCAATACCAGACGCGTGACTTTCTCTTTGGGCGTATCGGCGTTGAGTATGCTGTAGTCGTGGTAGAATTGGTTGAACTCTTTCGTCAACTCGTAACAGTAGTTGGCGATACCCGCCGGATTGTAGTTGTCGCCAGCGTCTTTCACCGCTGTCTTGTAATCGTCCATCTTTTGCACAAGCGCTATTTCCTTATCGTTGAGTGTGGTATCCTCAGGTAGGGTGGCAGGCAAGCCGATGCCATCGGCCTCCGCTTTGCGTAGCACGGAGCGTATGCGGGCGTAGGTGTATTGGATGAATGGGCCGGTGTTTCCGTTGAAATCGATCGACTCCTCGGGGTTGAACAGCATGTTTTTGCGTGCGTCTACCTTGAGGATGAAGTATTTCAGAGCGCCCAGTCCCACAATGCGATCTATCTCATTCTTCTCCTCTTCGCTCATGTCGGCAAACTTGCCAAGCTCGTCACTGGTTTTGCGCGCGTCGGCTATCATCGTGTCGATGAGGTCGTCCGCGTCCACCACAGTGCCCTCGCGGCTCTTCATCTTGCCGTTTGGAAGCTCCACCATGCCGTACGAGAAGTGCACGAGGTCCTTTCCCCAAGCGAAACCGAGACGGTCAAGCAGGATGGATAGCACTTGGAAGTGGTAGTTCTGCTCGTTGCCCACCACATATATCATCTTGTCAATGGGATAGTCTTTGAAACGCAATGTAGCCGTGCCAATGTCTTGGGTCATGTAAACACTGGTGCCATCGGCGCGCAACAAGAGTTTTTGGTCAAGTCCGTCGCTGGTAAGATCGGCCCATACGCTATTGTCATCCTTGCGAACAAAAAGGCCCTTGCGCAACCCTTCCTCCACCTTTTGCTTACCCACCAAGTAAGTGTCCGATTCGTAATATATCTTGTCGAAGCCCACGCCAAGCGCCTTGTAGGTCTCGTCAAAGCCCTCGTACACCCAGCTGTTCATGGTTTTCCACAGCTGGCGCACCGCCTCGTCGCCCTGCTCCCATTTCACGAGCATGTCATGCGCCTCTTTGATAAGTGGCGCGTCGACCTTGGCCTTTGCCTCGGCTTGCTCCGCGTCCATGCCGGCCGCCGTGTATTTGGCCTTGAGCGCGGCCACCTCCTCACGGTAGTGCTTGTCGAAAGACACGTAATAATCGCCAATAAGGTGGTCTCCTTTCTTACCTGTTGAGGCTGGCGTCTCTCCATTTCCCCATTTTTGCCAAGCCAACATCGACTTGCAAATGTGTATGCCCCGGTCGTTCACGATATTGGTTTTTACCACTTTGCGCCCGTTGGCCTGCTGTATTTGCGCCAAGCTCCAACCTAAAAGGTTGTTTCGCACGTGCCCCAAGTGCAGGGGCTTGTTGGTGTTTGGCGATGAGTATTCCACCATATAGAGCTTACTGTCGGCCGTGACAGGCGTCTCGCCATAACGCTCATTGGCGTTGATATCGTTGAGCAGGCTCGCCCACGCTTGGGGAGATACGACGAGGTTGAGAAAACCTTTCACCACGTTGAAATCTTGCACAGCGTCACAGTCGCGCTTGAGTACCTCGCCTATCTGGCGTGCAGTGTCCTCGGGTTTGGCGTGAGAAACTTTCAACAAGGGGAAAACCACCAAGGTGAGATGTCCCTCAAACGTTGCCTTGGTTTTTTGTAACTGCACCATTTGGGCAGGCACGTCTTGTCCGTAGAGTTGCTGTATGGCTTGACACGCCGCATCGAAGATATGCTTTTCTATATTCATCGTTATAGCTTCCTGTATATATAATATTATAATGTGTGATGCAAATTTACAAAAAAGATTATAGATTATGGGGTGATAGGAACTTATTTTTGCCTTTATGCTTGTGCCTTAGATTTTCATGCACTATTTTTTCATGTCTCGCATCTGTAGCGCATGTACGTGCAAATTATCATAAGAACCAAACAAATGGTGACAAACTTTATGTTATCCTCTCCTTATTCCATTTTCTCCATAGAGCCAAATAACCCGTATGGAGTTTGTAAATCTACGCTTTTTATTATTTTAGTTATACAAAAAAAGATGTTCCAAGAGATGGATATACAAAACATTTATGTAAATTTGTATACGATTTTTACTTACCAAGCCACCAAGATGACACAAGTATGGCATCAAGCTGGTCGAGGCATCCAATTTGTATCAACCGAATAATATTACAAAACGTAAAACTTTTTACTATGAAAACTTTGCAGCAAAAACGTAAAGCCACCTACCATACCATACGAGATTATTGTGTGTTAGCCCTCTCTATGATTGTTGGTGCGATTGGTCTTTACCTCTTTTTACAACCCAATCAGATTGCCATGGGCGGCATCGTGGGTATAGCACAAATCGTGAATTGGGGTACGGGTGTACCCGTTTACTACACATATTTCGCCCTCAACTTCTTATTGTTCCTTGTGGCGCTGAAGATATTGGGATGGAGATTTTGCGCCAAGACCATCTTTGCCGTTGTGGTCTTCACAGTTGCTTCCAAGATATTGGTAATCTTTTTACCCCCTGACTTGCACCTGTTGGCCGACCAAAAGTTCATGGCTTGCATGATTGGAGGCATATTCATGGGTGTGAGCGTAGGGCTCGGATTGTCCAGCGGAGGGAGCACCGGAGGCTCCGACGTGGTAGCGGCCATCGTCCACAAGTACCGTGATGTGTCATTGGGCAAGGTCATCTTGCTGTGCGACATGCTCATTATCACATCAAGCTATGTGGTGTTGCGCGATTGGGAGAAAGTGCTCTACAGTTACGTATTGCTTTTCATCATCGCACAATGCGTGGACTACGTGGTCAACTTGCAACGCCAGAGCGTGCTGTTTTTCATCATATCCGACCATTATCAGGAGATAGGCGAGGCCATCAACAAAATCGCCGAGCGTGGTTGTTCCACGTTGCACGGCGAGGGTTTCTATTCCAAAAAGAATATCAAGGTGGTGTTTTGTATCGCCAAAAAATCGGAATCAGCTTTCATTTTCGACCTGATAGACAATATCGACCCCAACGCATTCGTAGCACAAAGCGCCGCCATCGGCGTGTATGGGCAGGGCTTTGACCGGATGAGAAGTTCCAAGAAAATGACATTGGACGACATTAACAAAGAATTAGAAAAATCCATTCCCCATGAAACGTAAATCTTTAGGTTGCGCAGCCCTTGTGGTTGGGCTGCTCTTTCTCGTCATTTTGGCAGGTAGTGTGTATATGTTGTCTTACTCGCTCACGCCCGAGAACAAGGGCATGCGTAGCTACGAGGCCAAGTATGCGCAGATGGAAGCCATCTATCCAGAGCTAAAACCATGGATAGACTCTTTGCGACAGGTCAAGGCCCTGCGCGATACTTTCGTGACCATGCAGACCGGCGAGCGCCACCATGCCATCTTCATGCCCGCGCGCCAGAAGAACAATCGCGTGGCCGTCGTGGTGCATGGCTATACCGACAACGCCGTGGGCATGCTCCATTTGGGCTATATGTACAATCACAATTTGGGCTTCAACGTACTGCTGCCCGACCTTCATGCCCACGGCAAAAGCGAGGGCAAGGCCGTGCAGATGGGGTGGAAGGAGCGCCGTGACGTGTTGAGGTGGGTGCTCATAGCCGACTCGCTATTTCGCGACAGCACTGGCCGCGCCAACATTGTGGTACACGGCGTGTCCATGGGAGGAGCCACCACGATGAACCTATCGGGCGACAAGACACCGGCCGCCGTCAAGTGTTTCGTGGACGATTGTGGCTATAGCTCTGCTTGGGACTTGTTCGCCTACCAGCTCAAAGAGCAGTTTGGCTTGCTGCCATTCCCCTTGATGTATACCGCATCGACGCTCTGCAAGCTGAAATACGGATGGTCTTTTGGCGAGAACTCGCCCATAGACCAAGTGAGAAGATGCCACAAGCCCATGCTCTTTATTCATGGTGGCAAAGACACCTACGTGCCAACGTCGATGGTTTACGACTTGTACCGGGCCAAGGCTGGTGTCAAACGGCTGTACGTGGCACCCGGTTCCGCCCATGCGCAGAGCTACCACGACCACAAAAAAGAATATACCCAAATTGTGAGAGAGTTTGTAAGCAAATACTTCTCAGCCAATTAGCTACCTGTTTTAACAATACAACATGAGCCTTATCACACTTGAAAACCTCGCCATTGGTTACAAAAACAAGGTGGTCAAGAGCGGTCTCACCGCTGAGATAAGAAGCGGACAGCTCACAGCCCTGATTGGCACGAACGGCGTGGGCAAGTCAACGCTGCTGCGTACGATAGCCGCCTTGCAACCCTGCAAAGCGGGACATGTGACCTTCAAGGCTGACGGAGGGCATGCCATAAACCTTGACACGCTGACGCCGGGAGAGTTGGCGCGAATGGTATCTGTGGTGCTTACCGAGCGCCCCGACGCTCGGCTGCTCACCGTTCGGCAGGTAGTGGCTATGGGCCGACTGCCTTACACTGGCTTTTTCGGTCGGTTGACCACTGCGGACGAGATGGTTGTGGACAAGACTCTACAAGTAACCGAATTGACACACTTTGCCAATCGGCAGTTCGACGCGCTGAGTGATGGCGAGCGACAAAAGGTTATGATAGCCAAAGCATTGGCCCAACAAACACCTATCATTATCCTTGACGAGCCCACGGCCTACCTTGACTATCCAAGCAAAGTGCAGACTATGGTCATGCTTAGACGCTTGGCCAACCAACTCGACAAGATAGTGTTGCTCTCAACCCACGACCTTGAGCTTGCCTTTAAGCACGCCGACCGCCTTCTCTCATTGCGGCATAACTTGGCCGAGTATCCCAAAGAACAGATGAGCGATTACATTCGCGACCTAAATGGCGAATGTCATTGCATGAGCATAAACGACCAAAGCATTTTGGAAGCAAAATAAATGTAAAATAATAGTCACTAAAAACGTATGGTGCGACATGGGCGTTTTAGGACGGTATTTAGCTATTTTTACGAACTTCGCATGTCGCTCTTGCCTAAATCGAAACCCCTATTCCATGCGATAAAAGCTTAATCGCGCTCCATTTAAGTCTTAATGGCAGCGTGATAAAGCACCAATGCCATGCCCATTGGTAACTAATCAAAAGGCGAATGATACTTAATGGCAAACCATGCGTAATGTTTTTTGAACACAAAAATAGCAAGAATGGCATATCTGCCTTATTCACAGCACAATAAAAAATATACTCAAAAATCGCGTATTTGCGGCCAAGACGCTTGTCATTTGCAAATACGCGATTTTCAAAAGAGGTTTTGTCAGATATTTTCACCTACCATTTTTGCGCTCAAATAGTAAGGTTTCGCTTGGCAAATGTTTTCACTGGATACCACACGGCGAGCCATCCCGCCACTATAACGGTGATAAAAACGAAGAACACGTCCAGATAATGCACGCTCACAGGATAGGCATTGACAACGAAAGTACCATCAGATTTACCCATCTTGACAAAGCCATATTCTTGCTGCAACCAGCACATCAGCAGGCCGAGCAATATGCCCACAATGGCACCTATGACACTGATGAGGCGTCCCTCGAATAGGAAAATACGGTTGACCTGTTTATCTGTCGCGCCCAAATTGCGCAAGGTTACCACGTCTTTCTTCTTGTCTATGATAAGCATGGACAAAGAACCCACGATGTTGAAACATGCCACCACGAGGATAAACGTGAGAAATATGTAGGCCATGAGTTTTTCTATCTGCATGATCTTGAACGTATCGGCTTGTTGCTCAAAACGGTCTTGTACCCTGAATCGATCTCCGGCTACCCTACGCATATCGGCTTTCACCTGATCGATATCAGCCCCCGGTTTGAGCCTTATCTCCAAAGCCGAAACCATACCGGGCACGCCAAACAGATTTTGAGCAAATCCAAGGCTGGTGAGCATGTAGTTTTTGTCGTACTTGCTTTGGTTCACGGCGAATACGACACCCGACGAAATGAGCGAGTCTACCACAAACCCACCATCCGGATTGGAAAGGTCTAACTGGCCATCACGCTTGGGCGCGTACAGCTTCATAAAATTGGGCCAGTACGATCCAGTGCCAAGAGTCTGCGCCAAGCGTATGCCCGGCGTACCAAATTGCAAGTTGGCAGTGTGCAACTGAAACTCACCATCGCCATAAAGAATCTCGTTGATGTGGGTGAGATCGTCAAAATTGTCATCTACTCCTTTGAGGGTGATCACGGCTTGCTTGTCTTGGTACACAGCCAAGGCTATGTCTTGCACGGTCTGCGTGGCCACTTGCACCTGCGGCATCTTACTAATTTGAGTTAAAACGGGATCGTCGGCAGGCACAGTCTTACCCTTGACGGGTGTGACCTTGAGCTGTGGGTCAAAGTTGGTGAAAAAACCAGCCACAAGGTCATGAAAACCATTGAAAACCGATAACACCACTACCAACGCCATAGTGGCGATGGCCACGCCAATAACAGAAATAAGGGATATGACATTGATGGCGTGTGTTTTTTTCTTGGAAAACAAATAGCGGCGTGCCACAAAAAAAGAAAAAGCACGCCCATGATCGACTCGACGGGATGGCTCAAGGCCTTGGTCGACGGTCAATGGCTGTTTGGTGGAAGAAACTTCTTCGTGCTGTGGGGTGCCCTTCAGGTTTTCCTGACTCATGTTTGTATATATGTTCTATAGTTCAAAAAGCTGCCTGTTGTTTTCCTTGAACCTTTCCCAGTGTACACGTGACAATTGGCAGACTCTATGAAAAGGAGCGTGTGGCAGGCGTCTCAAGATTTTTTGAGCAGGTCGTCAATGTGGTCAATGTAGTCCAAACTGTCGTCTATAAAGAACCGAAGTTCGGGTATGATACGCAACTGATTGCGCACGCGCTGGCCAAGTTCGTATCGCACGGTCTTCGCGTTGGCCGTGATATTCTCCAAAAGCTCCTTGGATTTTTCAGATGGGAATATACTCAGGTATGCTGTACAAATGCTAAGATCCGGACTTACGCGTACTCGCGTGACACTGACCAACACGCCACGCATCTGTCGTGTCTGGCTTTGGAAAATCTCCGCCAGCTCTTTTTGAAGCAAGCGAGCTACTTTGTTTTGTTTAGTTTCTTGCATAATATAGTGTTTTTAAAGGATTATAGGCGTTTTCCAGAATATGGCAAATGTGAAATTTTACGATTGTTCGGAATAGAAATTTAGGGCAGTGTTATGGGCCATGGCTACATAGGGCTGCCCCCCTGCGAGCTATTCGAGGTCAAGATGCCCCACGCTAACGTCTTCTTTAACGAAGATAGTGGCACGCTCCTTGAACTTATCGGGGTTCTCTGTGGTGAAATATTTGGCAGTCCCCCCCTTGGTTAGTCGTTCTTCTAAAGACTGATGCCTGCTCAAATAGTCTTTCAAGCTCTCGGCCACATATTCGCCTTGCGAGACAATACGAACGTCGGGGCGCACAAATTTCTTGATTTTGGGCATGAGTAGCGGAAAGTGAGTGCACCCAAGGATGATGGTGTCAATATCTGGATCTTGACCCATGAGCTGGTCTATGCGTTTTTTTACAAAATAGTCGGCACCGGGAGAGGAGGCCTCGTTGTACTCCACGAGCGGCACCCAAAAGGGACATGCCTGTCCCGTGAGCTTGATATTGGGCCATAGCTTGGCTATCTCCAGTTCGTAACTATGGCTTCTCACTGTTCCCTCCGTGGCAAGCAAGCCTACATGATTGTTACGGGTGATGGTGCCAATGATCTCGGCCGTGGGGCGTATGACTCCAAGCACACGACGGTCTGGCGCCCAATGGGGCAAGTCGTTTTGCTGAATGGAGCGCAGTGCTTTGGCCGAAGCGGTGTTACATCCCAAAATAACGAGTTGGCAACCCATTCTGAAAAGTTTTTCTACGGCTTGCCTCGTGAAATCGTACACTACCTCAAACGAACGCGCTCCGTATGGGGCACGGGCGTTGTCACCAAGGTATAGATAGTCGTATTGAGGCAACAGACGGCGTATTCCGCTCAGTATGGTAAGCCCACCATAGCCTGAATCGAAAACGCCAATGGCTCCGTTTTTTTGTATGGGCAACGCTTGGAACATGCTGTCGTTTTTGGTGGGTTAACGCATGGCAGCACTTACGGCTTCCGTCACATTCTCGCCCATTTCTACATTGATATAGGGTACCGCGTTGTTGTCAGTGTTAAGGATAAAGGCCAGGCCTTTTTCCTTGCCAACGATGAGAATGACATGTGCGAGCTTCTCTCTCAAAGGCTTGTAGGCTTCGGTCTCGGCTTTTGCCAAAAGGCGCTGGGCCTCTTTCTTGAAAGCAATGTTTTTTTCCATGAGCTCTTGCAACTCGGCTTGGCGTTTCTGGCGGATGGATGGCGCGAAATCTCGCTGTCCCTCCAAGAAATCCTCGTATTTCTTGTTGAACTCCTCCTCCACTCGCTTCATCTCGGCATCGTATTTTATACGCAAATCTTCAAGATTGCGATGCGCCAAAGCATAACCGGGCATGGATTGCAGGGCCGTTTGATAGCTTAAATACCCAAAACGGAAACTCTGCGCCTGCTGTCTTGACATGGGCATGGTTTGGGATGCCACGTTCATATCTTGCGCCATAGCGCACAGAGTTGCTGTGACAAGAAATAAGGATAGGAACAGTTTTTTCATTGTGGATAATTACTTTGTGAGATTGAGCAATAAAATTGATAAAAAGTTAAATGGTCAAGATGCCAATGGATGTCACCTTGCGTCAGTGGCTTCTATTGGCATTCTTGGCTTCTTAACTTAGGTTGGCTTAACGCAATGCGTTACTTCATCTTGGTAAGCTCTGCTTGAACCTTGGAGGTAACGTCTTCCACGTTGGTGCCGGTGTAAATGGCTACACCCTCCTCAAAGATATAGGTGTAACCGCCAGCCTTGCCAACATTCTCGATAGCGCTTCGCACTTTATTGATAACGGGCTGCATCTTGTCTTGCTGTGCCTTCTGAAGGGCTTTTTGATTGTCCATCTGTGTCTGTTGGTACTTTTGGTAGAGCTGCTGCAACTCTTGCTCCTTGGATTTTTGGGCGGTTGCGTTCATCGTGCTCTTACCTTTATCATACGCCTCGGCTTGGCGCTGCAACTCGTCTTGCATGGTCTTCAACTCGTTCTCGTACTGTTTGGCCGTGGCCTCAAGCTCGCCATTGATCTTTGAGATTTCAGGCAATGCCTGCATGATGGTATTGGTATTAACCTTACCAAACTTTTGTGCGAACGTAGCCAAAGGTGCCATCAGCATCAACATTAAAATAAGTTTTTTCATTTCGTTTTCTATTGTTTAATTGTTAATTGTTCTATTTTAAAACAGGATATAGTCTATTTGTCCCTGTCGCCTTTATTATTGATGTTTTGAAAATGTCAGCTCATTTGCCGTAGCCCAATTTGTCCAAAACCTCGTTGGATATGTCTATTTTGGGTGAGCCAAAGATGATCGCGGTATCAGAAGCACGGTCGAGCACCAAGCTGTAACCACGTAGGTCGGATATTTCCTTGACCGTGTTGTATATCTCTTCTTGTATGGGGGTCATCAAGCTTTGACGCTTTTTGAACAGCTCTCCTTCTGGCGAGAAATACCTTTTCTTTAGTTCAGCGGCTTTCTTCTCCTTGGCCATAATCTGCTCTTGCTTAGCTTTTTTCTGCTCTTGCGAGAGAAACACTATCTCGTTTTGATAGTTTTTATACATCGTGGCAGCCTCTGTGTTGAGGGCCTCAACCTCCGCCTGCCATTTCTTTGATATTTGGTTGAGCTGCTCATTGGCACGCTCGTACGCTGGAATGTTTTTTAACACATATTCCATGTCTATGAGGGCGAACTTCTGGGCGTTGCCCTTGATGGTGCCAAAGGTGAGCGTCAGCGTGAGCAAAAATACTTTCGCGAGCACTCCTGATATTATTTTGTTCATTGCTTTTTTCATCATGCTATAGTTTTAAAGTGCCTATGTTCCTTTTAAGACGGGCGTTCGAGCCACATCGTTACGCATACATTTGGTTTTACTTTTTATTAACATGTCATCGCATCATGCTCCCACGCCATGAATTATGGTCGGCCTTGGTACAGTGGAAGGCAATTGATGGGCTCAAGCTGACAGAGTCACACCACCGTGTCGACGATGAGTTGTTAGAACTCTTGGCCAAGGATGAAGTGGAATTGGCTGCCACCTATCTTGCCACTGGACACTTTGTCGAAACCGTATGCCCAATCAATACCCATCAATCCGACCATCGGAAGGAAGATTCTCACACCCACTCCAGCAGAGCGTTTCATGTCGAACGGGTTGAACTTGTTTGTTTCTGTCCACGCATTGCCACCTTCAAGGAAGCTGAGCGCATATATCGTGGTATTGCCAAGCATGAGCGGATAGCGCAATTCGAGGGTGAACCGGTCGTAGGCATAGCCCCCGTTGCCCGTCGTTAGTGACCCATTCTCATAGCCACGAAGCCCTATAGTCTCTGTGGCGTAGCTTGAAGAGTAGCCGCTCATGCCGTCGCCACCCATGTAATATGTCTCGAATGGGCTCTTCTTATACTTGTTGTAAGAGCCAAGAATACCCAACTCGACACGAGTCATGAGCACCAAACACTTCTGCGAACTGGTCAGTGCCGTGAATGTACGTGCCTTGAATTTCCACTTGTGATACTCTATCCAGCGGTATTTCTCTTGTTGCTCTTTTTGGAAATTAGGCGAATAGGGATTGTTGGCAAGGCTCTTATAGTCTTTGTTGTCCCACTTTGACCATGGCGGTGTTATTGTAGCGCTGGCCGTAAACTCCGACCCACGTCGTGGGAACAGTTGGTTGTCGGTAGACGATCGGTTCAGCGAGATACTCAAATTAAGGCTGTTAGAGCTTCCCGTCGACATCATAAAATACTTCCAATTCTTCAGCATGTAACGAGTGAAAGACAATTGAAGGGAGAGCATGAAATAGTCATCGGGCCATCTCAAGCGTTTTCCCCACCCCAAATTGGCCCCGAAGAGTTTTAAGTATTTATCCGGGTCGTAATAGTTCTCATAGTTGGTGTAGTTGTAACCATAGCTACTACTGCCCATCATATAAGAGTAATAGCTGTTGTTCCAAGCCTGATTGTAGAAATTGCTCGATATGTCAGTCATCTTGGAATAGTACACTCCGAGGGACAATTGGATTGGTCGTTTACCCCCAAACCAGTTGGTGGAGTAGCCGGCGTTATAGCTTTGATAGTACGTACCATTGGTTTGAACACCAAGAGACAGCTTTTCGCCGTCGCCAATAGGCAAGATGCCGCGATGCTCCTTGTTCTTGTTGAAGAGGTTGGCCATGGAGAAGTTGTTCAGCGTGAGGCCAACTCGCCCAATGACGCCAGTCTGTCCCCAACCCAAGGAGAACTCCACTTGGTCGTTAGACTTCTGCACAAGGTTCCAGTTTACGTCCACAGTGCCATTCTCTATATTTGGAACCACATCGGGCGAGACCTTTTCTGGGTCAAAATGCCCCATGGAAGCCAGCTCTCGAGCAGACCTCATGAGGGCTTCTCTCGAGAACAAATCGCCTGGCTTGGTATGCAACTCACGGCGCACCACGTTTTCATACAGGCGGTCATTGCCATTTATTCGCACATGGCTCAAGTGCGCCTGAGGCCCCTCGACGATACGCATTTCGAGGTCGATGGAGTCGCCCACGATATTCACCTCGGTAGGTTGCACATTGGAAAACACGTATCCATTATTATAGTATAGGTTGTGCACGGCATCATCATCCTCGTTAATGCGCTTGTTCAAGAACTTTTGATTGTACACGTCGCCAGCCCTCATGCGTAGCACATCGTTCAGGAAATTAGAGTTGTACACCGTGTTTCCCACCCAGTGTATGTTCCGAATGAAGTATCGCTGCCCCTCATCCACTTTCACATAAACGTTTACATGCCGATCGTCGGCGTTCCACACGCTGTCTTTCAAGATAACAGCATCACGATAACCCAACTCGTAATATTTGTTGATAAGTTTTTCTTTATCCTCCTTCCAACGCTCTGGGGTAAACTTTTTCGTTTTCAAGAACGATGACAGTTTGCCCGCCTCGTGGGTCTTTGAGAACACGCCCTTGGTGAAGAGCCTGCCTTTTATCTTGGCATCCTTGAGGTGTTCGTTACCCTCTATAATAATATTCCTAACCTTGATCTTTTGTTTTTTGTCGATTATCACGTCAAGTATCACCTGATTTTTAGCCGTGACATCCTCACGTTGCTGTATGTCTATATCAGCATTTTGAAAGCCTTTGTCGTCAAAATACTTCTTGGCGAGGATTTTCGCGCGGTCTATCATGTTGGGGGTAATCTGCCCACCTTTGATCATTCCGAGCTTTTTTTCCATGTCCTCGCGCTCGCTTTTCTTCAAGCCAATATAGTTGATTTGCGACACCCGGGGTCTTGGTTTCAAGGCTATATGCAGGTAAACCTTGTCGCCCACCAACGAGTCGGCAGAGATTTGCACGTCCGAGAACAGGCCATGCTTCCAATATCGCTTCACCGCCTCGGTTATCTCACTGCCCGGCAACGTGATGTGTTGTCCAACGGCAAGTCCGGAAATACTTGTGAGCATGTAATCCTCGTACCCGTCCATACCGCTAACGTTAAAGCCGCCAATAACCGCATTTCGTGGCGTTCCTGCGTAAGTGATGTCCGGAAAAACTATTTTGTCTTGAGCTTTCACGCCTGCGCAGCAAGCCATAGCGATGACAGCCGCAAGTATACTATTCTTGTTATAGTGCATGATATATAGGTGTTAGGTCTCAGGTGATGGTCGTTTGTAACTGGCGCAAGCACCTATTATACCTTTATAATCTTGTTCTCATTATTTATTGTTAGTCGAGAGTTCCGCCTGCGCCTCTGTTTTTCCGAAGCGTCTCTGCCGTTTTTGATAGTTGGCGATGGCCTCACGCAGGTCTTCCTCGCCAAAATCAGGCCAGAATGTATCACAAAAATACAGTTCAGAATAGGCTATTTGCCAAAGCAGGAAATTTGAGATTCTCAGTTCTCCACCCGTCCTGATGAGCAACTCAGGGTCTGGCATGAAGTTGGTTGCCATGTGGCGGCTCACCGCCTCCTCGGTTATATCATCGATAGTCATTTCACCATCCTTGACCGACCGGGCTATATCTCTCACGGCCTTGGTGATTTCCCAACGCGCGCTGTAGCTCAAGGCCACCACCATTGTCATGGCGGAGTTTTGGGCGGTATGCTCCATTGTCTCGCGCAATTTGTCTTGCACGGGCTTGGGCAAACGCTCCATCTCACCCACAACTTGGAACCTCACGTCGTTCTTCATAAAGATCTCGTCTTCCAAAGAGCTTAGCACGAGCCCCATGAGTGCACTTACTTCGTCTTCGGGTCTGCTCCAATTTTCTGTCGAGAAAGTGTAAAGGGTGAGGTATTTCACTCCCAATCGGGTACACTCAGAGGTGATGCGGCGCACGGTGTCAACGCCAGCCTGATGGCCGAAGCTGCGCTCCCTGCCTCGCTCTGCGGCCCAACGCCCATTGCCGTCCATGATGATGGCGATGTGGCGGGGTATCCTTGTCATATCGAGTTGTACCATATTTCTATTCCTTATTACATGTTGTACACTTGGGCATGAAACTATAGCTCACGGTAAGCGTCAGCGCGTGGTAGCAATCGGTGTTCTTGAACAATCCTCCACTCTCCACATGGTAAGGATCTTTCACACCGTCCATCTTGTCGGTTTGGGCAAAATGGATTCCCCACTCCACCCCCACGTTCAGCCGACGCGCCACCTTGTATTTCACGCCGAGCCCCAATGGCACGTTCATGGCCACCACGCTCTTGCCCGCTTTGGCTATGTACGTAGTGCCGATGCCCGCGAAGACAAACGGCGTGAGCCGCTTGGCGCCTCTATAATCGCGCCCCGTGCCATAGGGCCAAAAATTGTACTCATAGGTCAAACACATGTCATACAGCGTGTTGTCAAACGTATAAGGTGCGCTGGCAAACTCTGGATAGAATGTTCTCACGTTGGCCGATGAGCCTTTCATTTTGCCACATGCCACGTTCAGTTTGAGCGCCATGTATGGGTCTATGACATATCGTCCCAACACGGTGGCACATGGTTGGAGGTTTTTAACAAGGCTACCGTTAAAGTCTCCAAGGTATCCAGCCATGCCAACTCCTGCCCCAATCTCCATGCGATATTCAGGATCGTCCTGCGCGCTCAGCGGAGCGGCAGCGCCCATCGCCATCATAAAGACCAGCAGGAGCATTCTCATCATTTCGTGAACTCCGTTTGGTTTTGCTCCCATCCCAACCGGGCGAGCCGTCCATTCCATACGGTCGGCTCGTCGTCCTTGGTGATGTATATGATATTTTTATCGTCGCGAGCCATACTGAACGGCTGCGCAGACTTTCCGAACGTCTTGGGCAGGTCGTACACTTTCTTGCCAAGCCATGTCAAACCCTCGTCCCTACTGAAATAGAACTTGTTGAAATGGCCTCCCAAAGCCAGCAGTCCGCCATCATATCCTATCACTTGCAAGTTGGCAAGCGCGGGCAACTCCAGCTTATTATAGTCGTCTGGGGGGTAGTAAGCCCACGGCTGCTCTTGTGAGTTTTTAGCGTTTTCCTCCACCTTTCGCCATATTTTGGTCTTGCCATCGCGCGTTCCTATGATAAACAGATTATAGGTTTGGCGGTTTATATTCGACGCTACTACTATAAAATTGACATTCTCCGTCGGCAAGTTGTCAGGAGAGTCGTCTAACGTAGCCACTTTCCACGTTGAGCCTTCATTGTCAGAAACCACAATGCCATCAGCCGACAAAGCGTACATTTTTTTATCGCTCGCTCCAATCAGCCGTTCCAGTTGCGCTCCCACGCCCACCTTATGCCAGTTTGTCCCATCGGCAGACCTTGTCAGCTTGCCCTCGTCGAGCAGATACAGATAGTCGCCCATGGCCACGACATTCTTATAGGCCGAACCAGAGAACGTGGCGCCAAGCTGCTGAAAATTGCCGTTCACACCCTTCCAAACTTTGGTTTTTCCATCTTTCACGCCAAACAAGAAGATATCGCCACGGCGTGTCACCAACCTGCGACCGCTCACGCCCGCAAGGCTCTCCGCGTCAGAGTGGCTCCACGTCAGCTCCTCGCCGGTTTGACGATGCACGTTCACCTTGAGCGCATACTCCCTGTACGCGCTGGCGTTGGTGTTGTACACCCGCAACTTATGAACCCGCGTCAGGTCCAAAGAGTCTTTTGGATTGTAATACACTATGCTGTCCTTGCCTGTCTTGGATGCCATCATCAGCACCACGGCCCCACCGTTCTTGGTGGCGATAGCGCAAATGGCCTTAGACGCGTCCACTCCACATGGCAGCGAGTCGGGGTTGTAAACCAACTTCCGCACTTGGTCGATATAGAATGAGTGATGCTTGGCGTCATAGCTCGATTTGTACACTGAGTCTGTGACACCATCCTTCGCTATGGTGTGTGTGTATTTGTTGACCGTAGTGATAGCGAATGAAGTCACAGCCGTGTCATTGTAATATCTCACCTCTTCCTCGTTATCCTTAAGACACGAAGAGAGAGAGGCCACGGCTGATGCCATAAGTACACATGACAATAACTTCTTAATCATTGCACGTTTAATTTTGAATTTAGCTGCAAATTTACTTAGAATTATTCAATTTATCATCTATTTTGTTTCTTAATTATGCAAAATATTGATTTGTAGGGGCATTTTTAAGTTTGTTTAGGGTTATCCACTCGGGTTGTGACACCAGCTTTGCCAGGCGTTTTTTGCGCCGCGTTGTTGGTCAGACAGAGCAATATGTCTCCCACTTCCATAGGCAACTGGCCATTAGGCACGATGATACTTTTGCCTCTTTTCACCATCATCACCAACGTGCCCGTGGCTATATTCATCTGCGAGAGCAGGTTGCCGTTGGCAATCATGTCCTCCCGAAGGGTTATCTCATGGAGCTGCGGGCCAAGCTCCTCGGGTATCTCCACGCCAAACTCGTTGCCTGTTTTCTCAATCGGCATGTCTAAACGCAACTTTTTGGCCATCACACTGATGGTGCTTCCCTGCACGATTAACGACACCAAGGTAATGAAAAATACGATATTAAATAGCATATCGGCACCGTCCACCCCATTGATCATGGGGTACGTGGCAAAAATGATGGGTACCGCTCCACGAAGTCCCACCCACGAAATGAAAACCTTGCCGCGCATGGGAATTTTGCGAAAGGGCAACAAACAGATAAACACACTCACTGGCCGTGCCACCAAAATCATGAACACGCTGATAGCCAATGCTAACGGTGCCACCCCCACCAGCTCCACCGGGTTGACCAACAGGCCGAGCGTGAGAAAGAGCACTATCTGCAAAAGCCATGTCATACCGTTAAGAAACGTCTCCATCTCTTGCCGATAAGAGAGCCTACTGTTGCCCACCACCAAGCCGGCTACGTACACAGCCAAATAACCATTGCCATGCAGTGTGTCTGTCAGCGTGAAAGTGATAAACACCATGCTCAGCAGCAACACGGGATAGAGCGAGGCGTTGGGCAGGTTGATGCGATTAACAAGAAACACGGCAAACCTGCCTGCACCATAGCCCAAGGCGCCTCCCAAAAGAAACTGCTCGCCCAGTTCGAACAGCAACGTTTGCGCGCTGAAGTCTGCTCCAGAGAGCACCACGTTCATCAACGCGATGGTAAGCATGTAGGCCATGGGATCGTTGCTGCCACTCTCAAGCTCCAAAATGGGGCGCAAGTTATGTTTAAGACCAATCTCTTGTGTCCTCAATAGGCTGAAAACCGAGGCCGAATCAGTGGAAGACATCGTGGCGGCCAGCAAAAGCGAGACCATCAGCGACAACCGAGTGTCCATGCCAAACCAAGAGAAGAGCGCGAAAATAAACACGCCCGCAAGTACGGCTGTCAGCACCACGCCCAACGTGGCAAGGACTACGCCGGGAGCCAAGATGGGCTTGATATCCTTGAACTTGGTGTCCATGCCACCCGAAAACAAAATGACGCTCAGCGCTATCATGCCTATGAACTGCGCGTCTTTCGGACTGTTAAACTGCATGCCCATGCCATCGCTTCCAAAAAGCATGCCCGTGAACAGAAACAGCAGCAACGTGGGAATGCCAAAACGATACCCGGTTTTGCTGATAATGATGCTAACCAATACAAGCAACGAGCCAAAGAGAAATATATTTTCGGTAGTGAATGTAAGCATGACAAATAATAAGATGAAAAACTAAAATCGAGATTGTCGACCTTTCGCGCAACGTGTCAACTGCCTTTACGCCTCGCAAATATAATGAAAATATACCACAACGCCATGTTTTATCTTGCCGTATCATAGTTAACAATATTTAATTACGCTGGTAGACACCACCATACCTCGCCGCCTTTATTGGCTCCATCGTGAATTATTCCTCCACGCTCGCGGTTACCAACGGGGCCGACGGGAAACGGACATCACACCCCACGCCATCTCATAAATTGCGGTCACACGGAGTGCCGTAGAAGCATCGCCACGCATGGCATCTAACATGGCTGTCACGATCATCCACGGCGCCATAACCAAGGGTGATCGTATTTCGGGTGGTCGCAAAACCACCTGAGCACCATTCGCTTACGCTGGGTACATCATTCACCTGGCATCGTTGACGCTTACATCCATTTTTATCACTTGTAAAAACGTTGAAAAAATCTAACAAAACACCGCTCACAATTCGCCTATTCGCGAGCGAGAGGCTCCCTGTGCGAAAATAGGCAAAAAATAAGCGATTTTCGCAACACGCTATCACACAACATGTTGCAATCTTTGTTAAAAATTTTTCTGAAAACGGACCACTTCACGATTTGTCTTAAGTACTTAATCGTCTCTCGATTAGGCTCTAAACGTAAACCGATTGAGACCTAAACGCAATGCCTTTTACGCTCACACGCAAGACGAATAGATACCAATGACGTCACGAAGCTGCGGCGAGCCACTCGTCATGACAAAGAAAACATCAAATCTTTCCTCTTAATCGCTGTAGAACACGCCTATCGAACGTACCTTTTTTTGTGATTTTTTATATACAGTTTGACAATATTTATGGATTGGAAAAATATTAAAAAGTGCATGTAAAACATATTTTTCTTACTTTATTTGATAATAATATGATAAGGAAGCAATGCCGTCATGTCTGTTCTTCAACTACTATTTTATCGTGGTGTAATAGATTTATTTTTGTGATTTTCCTTTGAAAATCATGTTATTTGCATTAACTTTGCATATATTTTATTTTTTGGTGAAAGATAAAACTTGTGTTAATCTTTGACAAACACCGATGAAAGCATAAACCCAAACTAAGAAAACGACAAATGGACTATAATTTTAAGGAAATAGAAGAGAAATGGCAACAAAGATGGGTGCAACGCAAAACATATCATGTGAACGAAGACATGTCCCGTCCTAAATACTATGTTCTGAACATGTTTCCCTACCCATCGGGGGCTGGATTGCACGTGGGGCACCCACTGGGATATATCGCCAGCGATATTTACGCGCGTTTCAAGCGGCAACAAGGATACAACGTGCTCAACCCAATGGGGTATGACGCGTACGGATTGCCGGCCGAGCAATACGCCATACAGACGGGGCAGCACCCGGCTGTCACCACGGAACAAAACATAAATCGTTATCGCCAACAGTTGGACAAGATGGGATTCTCGTTCGATTGGGATAGGGAGATACGCACTTGTGACCCCCAATACTACCACTGGACGCAATGGGCGTTCCAAAAAATGTTCAACTCTTACTACGACACAGAGTTGCAGAAGGCCATGCCTATAGACGTTCTCGTGAAGCATTTTGAAACGGATGGAACCAATGGCATACACGCCGCGCAGACCGACGATACCATCGCTTTTAGCGCCGAGGAATGGAATGCCATGGACGAGACACGGCAAGCCAAGACGCTGATGAACTATCGCATAGCCTACAGGGGAGAGATGATGGTGAACTGGTGCGCCGGACTGGGCACCGTGCTGGCCAACGATGAGGTTGTGGACGGCGTGTCTGAACGCGGAGGATTTCCGGTGGTACAGAAGAAGATGAGCCAATGGTGCCTCAGGGTGTCGGCCTACGCTCAGCGACTGCTCGATGGTCTGAACACCGTAGAGTGGAGCGACTCTATCACCGAGACACAAAAAAACTGGATAGGGCGCAGCGAAGGCGCTGAGGTGAAATTCAAAATCCAAAAGAACGAGGACGGCACGGCACAAGAATGTGATACCATCACGATTTTCACCACACGCGCCGACACCATGTTTGGCGTGACGTTCATGGTGCTTGCACCAGAGTCTGACTATGTAAAACAAGTGACCACGGACAGCCAGCGAGCCGAGGTGGAGAGATATTTGGAATACGTGAAGAAGCGCACCGAGGTGGACAGGATGTCTGACCACAAGGTGACTGGCGTGCCCACGGGTGCCAACGCCATCAACCCGCTTACCGGAGAGGCAATACCAATCTACGTGTCTGAGTATGTGTTGGCTGGATATGGCACGGGCGCTATCATGGCCGTGCCAGCCCATGACAGTCGCGACTACGCATTTGCCAAGCACTTCGGCCTGCCCATCATACCACTGATAGAGGGCGCCGATGTGTCGGAGGAAAGCTTTGACGCCAAGGAGGGCATCGTGACAAACTCGCCCATGAAGGGCAAGCGGAGCACAGACGGATTCTCGTTAAACGGTTTGACGGTGAGTGAGGCCATAGCCAAGACCAAGCAATTTGTGAGCGACAAGGGTATAGGCAGGGTGAAAGTGAACTACCGCATACGCGACGCCATATTCTCTCGACAGCGTTATTGGGGAGAGCCTTTCCCCGTGTACTATGACCACGGATTGCCCAAGATGATACCTGAGGAGTGCCTGCCTATTGAGTTGCCGGAGATAAAGGAGTACAAACCCACCGAGATGGGCGAGCCGCCATTGGGCAGAGCCGAGCGATGGGCGTGGGACACGAAGAGGAAGCAAGTGACGCTTAATAGTGAGATTGACGAGCGTACGGTATTCCCGATAGACCTCTACACCATGCCGGGATTTGCCGGTTCGAGCGCATACTACCTGAGATACATGGACCCGCGGAACGACAAGGCGTTGGTAGGGAAAGCTGCCGCTCAATATTGGCGACAGGTTGACTTGTACGTGGGAGGTACTGAGCACGCCACCGGACACTTGATATATAGCAGGTTTTGGAATAAATTCTTGTTTGATTTGGGCGTGAGCTTCGAGGAAGAGCCTTACCACAAATTGGTGAACCAAGGCATGATACAGGGCCGAAGCAATTTTGTGTATCGCGTGGAAGAGCTTAGCACAGTGGATAAACCTGTCTTCGTGAGCTACAATCTGCGTGGCGAATACAAAGAGGTGACACCCATACACGTGTGGGTAAACCTCGTGAAGAACGACATGCTCGACATGGAAGCGTTCAAACAATGGCGACCTGAATACCAAAACGCAGAGTTTATTTGCGAGGACGGAAACTATGTGTGCGGCTGGGCGGTGGAGAAAATGTCGAAATCCATGTACAACGTGGTGAACCCTGACGACATTATCCGCGACTATGGAGCCGACACGCTGCGCCTGTACGAAATGTTCTTGGGCCCCGTGGAGGCCAGCAAACCGTGGGATACCAACGGTATAGATGGCTGTTTCAGATTCTTACGCAAGTTCTGGAACTTGTTTTTCGACAACCGCACGGGTGAGTGCTTGGTGGACAATTCGGCACCATCCAAGGACAGTTTGAAAAGCGTGCACAAGCTCATCAAGAAGGTGACGGCCGACATAGAGACTTTCTCATACAACACGAGTATATCTGCCTTTATGATCTGCGTGAACGAGCTGGGGCAGCAAAAGTGTCACAGCAAGGAATTGCTGGAGCTGCTCGTGACCATCATCGCGCCTTTCACACCGTACATAGCCGAGGAATTGTGGGAGCAACTGGGCCACAAGGACAGCGTTTGTGACGCAGAATGGCCGAAATGGAACGAGGCCTTCATGGTGGAAAATGAGATGCAAATGACCGTAAGCTTCAACGGCAAGGCTCGCTTTCAAATGGTATTTGGCGTGGATGACAGTAAGGAATCTATACAGGAACAAGTGATGAAAGATGAGCGAACACAAAAATATATAGCGGGAAAAAACATTGTGAAGACCATCATTGTCCCTAAAAAAATAATAAATATCGTACTCAAATGAACAGTCGTCAACAATTTATCATCGGTGAAGTAAAAGACTATGTGTTCATCACGCTTGGCTTATTGCTTTACACAAGCGCATTTACCATTTTTTTGATGCCCTATGAAATAGTAACGGGTGGCGTTACTGGTATGTCGGCCATCATATTCTACGCGACGGGATTCAAGATAGAATACACGTATATGATTATCAACCTGTCGCTCCTAATCATGGCATTGATAGTGCTGGGGTTTAGGTTTATGATGAAAACAATATATGCCATCTTCGCGCTATACTTCATGCTTAAATACGCGCAAGAGCTTATGCCATTGAACCCTGACGGCTCATTCATCAAGATGTTAGGTGAAGGACAGGACTTCATGTCTATGGTTATCGGATGCTGTTTGACGGGAAGCTCGCTCGCTATCGTGTTTCTGAACAATGGCAGTACAGGTGGATCGGACATCATTGCGGCCGTGGTGAATAAGTACAAAGACCTCTCATTAGGTCAAGTGCTTATCCTCATAGACGTGTTTATAGTAAGCAGTTGCTTCTTTTTTCCACAGTTTGGCGATATGGCACAAAGGGCCCACAAGGTGGTTTTCGGCTTTTGCACTATCTTTATAGAATGTTCCATGCTCGACTTCGTGCACAGCAGGCAACGGCAATCGGTCCAGTTCATGATATATTCGAGAAAGCACGAGGAGATCGCCACGATATTATCCAAGGAGACCGATCATGGACTGACCATACTCGATGGACACGGATGGTACACCGGTCAAGAAATCAAAGTGATATGCTTGTTGGCTCGAAAGAACGAAAGCCAATTGATATTCAGGCTAATTAAAACAACCGACCCCAACGCTTTTGTGAGCCAAAGCTCTGTCATTGGTGTTTACGGCGAGGGTTTTGAAAATATAAAGGTGAAAATTCCAAAGAAAAGACAAGAGCAAAAAACAGCTCCTCCTTTGGAATGATGGACTTATGCCACTTGTCCATCGCCACCATCTCTAAACTTTAAGCGTTAGAATAGATATGAAAATAGTATTCGCCACGAATAATGAGCATAAATTGCAAGAAATAAGAGAAATACTCGGCCATGAATTTGACATCGTGTCATTGGCTGATATTGGCTGTCACGTGGACATTCCAGAAACGGGAAATACGCTTGAGGAAAACGCGCATCTTAAGGCCGAGTATGTTTTTGACCATTATCACCTTAATTGTTTCGCTGATGACACGGGACTTGAGGTGGAGGCTCTCGGGGGAGCGCCGGGAGTGCATTCGGCACGCTATGCCGATGGAACAGACCACGACAGCGAGGCCAACATAGCCAAATTGCTGCGTGAGCTTGATGGTAAAGCCAATCGCAAGGCTCGCTTCCGGACGGTTATATCGCTTATAACCATGGAGGGAGACAATGCTCTATGTAGTAGGGAATATCAATTCGAGGGCGAGGTGCGCGGCCGAATAGACACCGAAAAACACGGCACAGAGGGCTTCGGCTACGACCCGTTGTTTATACCAGAGGGCTATGACAAGAGTTTCGCAGAGCTTGGCGAAGAGGTCAAAAATCGAATAAGCCATCGCGCGAAAGCCGTAAGAATGTTAGCAGCGCATTTGAAAGGCATGTGACATGAAACATAATCATATCGTGCTTGTTTCCTGTTTGTCAAGCAATTACGGCTTTTTTGTATGAAATTGGTAATCATCTGGCACTAAAATCTCTTTATATCTATATATTAAAAGAGATACCAAATTATAGGCTTCGTTACATTGTCTTTTAATGTAAAGCCATTTTTATTCTCAAGCTATATATGTTTCTATATTAGCTTAATTCCACTAAATACTATTGTGTTTTGCCTGTTTATCTTGGCAAGAGATGGAAATAACTTCTGCTTGCCTTGATAAAGCGCGAAAAATGAGCAAATTATCAGACTACCAATAATCAAAATAAAAGCCATCTACCTCATTCAAAAACGTGGGAGATGGCTTTTATTGATATGATGCACTTTTTGGAAAGAAGTGCGTTTAAACTATCATAGCATTGACTTATACAGTCTGTGCTACTGTAGTTGCTTCTTGACTATGCAGGCGATTCTGTATCTTTTTGCCCATCACGAGATATGCGATGGGAGATGCTATGAAGATAGAGCTCAATGTTCCGAACACTACACCTAACGACATGGCAAAGGCAAATGGCTGAATACTCTTGCCACCAAGGAACAAGATACAAAGCAACACGATCAACGTTGATAGTGAGGTGTTGATTGTACGAGCCAAGGTTTGGTTGATAGAATCATTGAATAGTATCTGGATATCCTGCTTGGGATGTAGCTGTAGGTTTTCTCGGATACGGTCGAATACCACCACTTTGTCATTGATTGAGTAGCCGATAACGGTCAGCACAGCACCAATGAAAGTCTGGTCGACCTCAAGCGAGAAAGGTAACAAGCCTTGCAGCAACGAGAATAAACCAATAACGGTGAGGGCATCGATAGTCAATGCCACGGTGGAACCCACAGAGAACGCCACGTTACGGAAACGAAGCAATATGTAAAGGAAGATGCCTATCAAAGCTATGAGCACACTGATGATAGCTCCGTACGTCACATCCTTGGCTACAGAGGGTCCTACCTTGGATGAGCTTATAATGGAACCTCCCTGCCTAATATCAGGATTTTTGAAATCGTTAACGCTCTTTTGGGTCACCAATCCTGCGTTTTTCAATCCTTTATAGAGCATCTCCTCCGTCTCATCGTCCACGGTAGGGCTGTTAGACTCTATCTTGTAGTTGGTCGAGACACGAATGGTCTTGTTATCGGTACCCAGTGACAATGCGCTGGTAGTGGCCTTGGGGAAAGTTTTTGTCAATACATCGCGCACTTGTTCGGGCTGGGTGTTTTTCTCGAATACAATGACATAGTTGCGACCACCGGTAAAGTCGATACTCTTGGCAAGGCCTCGAACGAGGAAGCTGCCACAGAATACAACCACGGCAACGATGGCTACCGTAAAGGTGGTTTTATACATTGACATGAACTTAAAGTCCGTACCTTGCATCAAATTCTTGGAGATGCCAGTCCAAAATTTGAGGTTTTGCCACTTGTCTTTGTTCAGTTTGTACTCGTAAACGAGACGAGTGAGATAAACTGCGCTAAAGAATGAGCAAACAATACCGATGATCCATGTTGTGGCGAAGCCGCGGATAGGACCTGTACCAAACACGTAGAGGATGACACCGGTTATCAATGATGTCAAGTTGGAGTCGAAAATGGCTGAGAATGCATTGCTATATCCAGCGCTGATAGCTTGTTTCATGCCCTTGCCGGCACGCAATTCTTCTTTTATGCGTTCGTAAATCAGCACGTTGGCGTCTACTGCGGTACCAAGGGATAGCACCATACCAGCGATACCCGACATGGTGAGCGCAGCTTGAAAAGACGTCAGAATTCCAAGCGTGAAAAAGACATTGACAAGCAATGCGCCCACGGCGATTGAGCCAGGAATCATGTTATACATGGCGAGCATGTAGATGATAAGCAGCACAAAGGCTATAATGAATGATATAATACCTTGCTGTATGGATTGCGCTCCAAGCGTAGGACCAACCACTTCTTCCTGTACGATGTGAGCAGGAGCAGGCATACGTCCTGACTTCAAGGTGTTAGCCAAATCTTTAGTGTCCTCCACAGTGAAGTTACCACTGATGGACGATTGTCCGCCGGATATTTCTCCGTTCACTCGCGGAGCGGAATAAACTACGCCATCAAGCACAATGGCGATGGCTTTTCCTACGTTGGCCTTGGTCAACTCGGCCCAACGCCGGGCGCCTTCAGAGTTCATTGTCATGCTCACTTCTGGTTGGCCAGTAAGATGATTAAACTGGTCTGACGCTTCCGTCACCACACCACCCTCTAATGGTGCGCGGCCATTGGTGGTCGTAATCTTGAGGGCATGCAACTCAAATATGTTTTTTGCGGAGATGCCATCGGCTGGTTTCGCGCTCCAAAGGAGTTTCAAATCGGTTGGCAACACTTGCTTGGCGAGCTCGCTATAGATAATCTTGTTGATATTCGCGGTGTCTCTAATGCTTGCGTATCCCACCACGCTAAGACTCTGACCACCTGTTGTTTGCAGCATAGCGAGCAGTGGATGCAGTTTCTTGGCTTGCTCCAACTGGGCGTCGGGCGTAGTATTTATATCCTGTTTTTTGCTCTTTTTCTTGAGTTGGAACTTGGGTTTGGCTGTTGTTGCAGCCACCGTGTCTTTGGTTTCCACCTTGGCAGAGTCTACCACATCTGAAGAAGCGTTGTCTCCATTGGCTAATCGCGTATCTAATTGTGTAAGATACGGAATTATCTCTGCTGCGTTAAAGGTCTCCCAAAACTCCAAATTGGCACTACCTTGAAGCAACTTGCGAATACGTTCCGGCTCCTTGATACCAGGCATTTCCACCATGATGCGACCTTCCGAGCCTTGCACTTTTTGAATGTTGGGCTGAACCACGCCAAACTGGTCAATACGAGTACGCACCACTGTGAAAGAGTTGTCGATGGCCGATGTAACCTCCGATCTCAGCACTTTCTCCACTTCACTATCAGTGCTTGTGGGCGATACTTTGCCTTGCAACTGCTGCGTGGCAAACACTTCCGCTAATTTACGTCCTGGAGCATTCTTGTGATAGGCGTCGATAAACAGCGAGATGAAGTCACCTTGCGTTGTCTCAAGCTTTTGGCGCGCTTCTTTCATGGACTTGGTGTAGGCTGCGTCGGTCTTATGATCGGCGAGCATATCCACTACGTCGGGTACGGAAACCTCGAGGATAACGTTCATTCCACCTTTCAAGTCCAAGCCGAGACCAATTTGTGTTTCGAGACACTTCTGATAGCTGTAAATTCCCAAATACTTCACGGAATCTTTATAATCCTGTTGCGCAATGGGGTCGCCGAGCTTGGCAGCCTGCTTGTCATAATATCTCGTGGCAAACGAGAAAGACAAATAAAAGATGCTTGCAAGCGTCAGTAAGACGGCGGTTACAATTACAATTCCTTTGTTTTGCATTTTATTGTTGATATTTATTTTCTATTGTTTCACTTTGATGATGCACAAAGACATTTTGCATAGATGACATGCAAAGATACTACTTTTTCACTTTTTAAGCAAGATTAAGGTCTTATTTATTCATTTTTTACGGTTTATGGCGTTTTTTCAGCCAGCAGATGATAGGATAATGGTCGGATGTCTTGATTTTATTGTCCACCCGACAGACAACTGGCTCAAAATGAGCCGAGCACATAATATTGTCTATTCTAAAATAAAATCCGTTGTGATGATAGCTGATACCTGGCCCGTTTCCAGCCTCCACATAGCAGTCGGTTAGTTCCTTGGCGATGGTTCTACGAGCGTATGAGATAGGGCTGTCGTTAAAATCACCGCACAAGATGACCGGCATGTCGCTGTGATAGGCCACATAGCGTGCCACGGCTTCTGCTTGTCGGGCTCGTATAGACATAGCCTTGCCGAGCTTGTTGATGAGCGTTTTGGATGTCAGCCCTGCCGTATCCACTTTCATCTCACCTTTCATCATCGTTTTAAATCGGTCTTTGTCCTCCACTGTCAACCCCGTGGTTTCTAAATGATTGTTCACCACTAACACCTCCTCCCCATTTACCATCAACTTAAAAGCGGCACTCAAGTTGCCCTTAGATTCGTACATGATACGTTCCTTTGAAAGAATTGGGAACTTGCTGTAAATAGATATACAGTTGCCAGCTTGGTGCATGGCGGTGTCTTGATACTGGTAAATGGGGTTGAGTACCGAGTCAACCTTGGCTTTTTTTATTTCCGTAAGATTCGATTCTTGCAGGCAAACGATATCCGCATCTTGCTCCTTTATATATTCCAGTATAGGGTTAGGCTTGCTTCCCGGGGTCTCCCATCCTGCAAATAGCCATACATTGTAAGACAGCACCTTGATGGCATCACGGGGTGGTGTATGCGTAATGTTGAGTGGACAGTATATCCTAATCGGTGCGTAGCACAGCAAAAATCCAGCAAATGGAATAATCGCCCTCCTCGTTTTAAAAACTATCCAAAACACGAGAAACGCAAAGTTGAGTATCAAGAAAACAGGAAACGCCAGCCCTCCCTTGCTCAAGATGGGGAACGACGTGGGATCGAGCCTATCCGAATAGCCCATGGCAAGCATCACGATAATAGTGACAATATTTGCCCCGACTATAGTTTGCAACGTAAATGTTTTCAGTTTTTTGATCATTTCTTGCTTTGGTCAAAGAGCGTCTGTTTTTCCTCTTTGCTCAAACTGTCGTACCCACTTTTCCTTATCTTGTCGAGAATACGGTCTATTTCTTCTTGCGTGGCTTGTTTGCGAGCGTTATAATCCCAGTCAGAATTGCCCGTGTCGTGATAACGGGAATCATTGCCGAAAGAGCGATTTCCACCTCGTTGTTCCCACTTCGACTTCAAATTGTCAAAAAACGAGGTGCCGTTGCTACTGTTATAGTAATTTTCAGGATGCTTCTGCCAATAGCGAATGAGAAAAAATCCGAATATCATGCCGCCCAAATGAGCCAAATGGGCCACGTTCGAATTGGACACAGCCATTGCCGAGAATAGTTCCACGACTATGGCTCCCATCACCATCCATTTGGCTTTGATGGGGATAGGAATGGGTATAATGAACATCTTCTCGTTTGGAAACATCATGCCAAAAGCCAATAACAGCGCATATATGGCTCCCGACGCTCCCACAGTGGTGAGATTGTTGAGCTGATCGCCCAACTGGCGCATCACCGAGAAAGACTCGACGATGCTCAACGACTGCTGTGCGTCGAGCATAAAATACACATAAAAAAATTGTGCTATCTCTTGCATGACACCCGCGCCAATACCGCATAAAATGTAATAAAAAAGGAATCGCTTCTCGCCCCACGTTCTCTCCACCACCGATCCAAACATCCACAGCATGAACATGTTTAAGATAATGTGTTCCCATCCACCGTGCATAAACATGTAGGTAACCAATTGGTAGAGATGAAAGTCAGACGCCATGAAGAAGTGTAGGCCAAGCACATAGTTCAGATCGATGCTCCATACTTGTTGTGCCACAAGCAGGCCGACAAATGCCAAGACATTAATGATAAGCAAATTCTTGGTGATAGGTGGAATTTTTAGCATATATTTGAAATATCGTTCTAAATCGTTTACAATTGATGCAAAATTACAAAAAAACTCCGTTAGTTTATCATAAAGCAAGCTATTTACGGCATTTTTTAAGTTTGTGTATAACTTTTCTATCTTTTTTTTTTGAATTGTGAAATGAATAGCCTATATTTGCGAGTAAATAACAAATTATCCTACGATTATATCCATTTTAATAACAAATATTATGAACAAGTCAGAATTAGTTAAAAAGATTGCTGATGCTGCTGGTTTGACCGCTGCAGACGCAAAAAAAGCCCTTGATGCCACAACATGTGCAATCAAAGAAGCCTTGGTAGCTGGAGAAAAAGTACAGCTTGTAGGTTTTGGTACTTTTGCCACCAAAGAGCGCCCCGCACGTCAAGGTGTCAATCCTGCTAACGGTAAAAAGATTCAAATCGCTGCCAAGACAGTCGTTAAGTTCAACGCAGGTTCTGAATTTGAAGAGGCTGTAAACAAATAATGTAAATTTATTTTGCAGTTATAAAAAAAGGTCTACGCCATGCGTAAACCTTTTTTTTATGGGTTGTCATGAGATCTTTCTCATCATTTTGGCTGCTTGCCTATATAGGCCAAGATACCCCCATCCACATAGAGCACGTGTCCATTCACAGCATCAGAGGCTTTAGAGGCCAAGAAAACTGCGGGGCCACCAAGCTCAGCTGGGTCGAGCCAACGACCCGCTGGGGTCTTTGCGCAGATGAAACTATCAAATGGGTGACGGCTGCCATCAGCCTGACGCTCGCGCAGCGGAGCCGTCTGCGGTGTGGCGATGTAACCCGGGCCAATGCCATTGCACTGTATGTTGTACTCGCCATACTCTGAGCAGATGTTGCGCGTGAGCATCTTCAATCCACCTTTCGCTGCCGCGTAAGCCGACACCGTCTCGCGTCCCAGCTCGCTCATCATCGAGCAAATGTTGATGATTTTACCCTCCTTGCGCTCCATCATCTCTGGCAGCACGGCAGAAGAGACAATGAATGGGCCCACCAAGTCTATGTCTATCACTTGCTGAAACTCCTCGCGCTTCATCTCGTGCATGGGTATACGCTTGATAATTCCGGCGTTGTTCACCAGAATGTCAATGTTGCCTACCTCCTTGTGAATGCGCTCCACGAGTGCCTTCACGTCGTTTTCCTTGGTCACATCGCACACATAACCGGTCACGTTGGCTATGCCTGCCTCTTTGTATGAGGCCATGCCTCGATCCACGAGGTCTTGGTTAATGTCGTTAAAAATAATGTGGTCAATGCCAGCGGCCGCAAAAGCCTTGGCGATGTTGAAACCAATACCATAAGAAGCGCCCGTGATCCAAGCGTTCTTACCTTTCAGTGAGAAAATGTTTAAGTTGTCCATTTTTATTATTTATTAAGGGGATTAATATAGTTTTGCAAATTGTAATCTCAAGTTTGTTATCCCGAAAAATTCTTTGTCGCCATAGTCGACGCTCTCCTCGCCCTTTGGCTAAACGAACGTATAGTAGCGCGCGTCCGCCGCGCTGTGTACGCTCCATTCGGCCTCGGGCCCCGCGTTGAGCACGCCCATTTCCCCCAAGCGCGCGAAATGACCGGTTTTCAGCGTGTCAATGCGATCTAATGGCAGCGGATATCCCATGGATACGGCGTCTCAAACAATCATGCGGTGGTATATCGAGTACACCATGTTCATCTCGTTTTGGGCAGAAAGTAGTTCTATCAGAGAGTCTTGGCATAGTCTTTTAGTATCATAGTGCTTCGTGTCAGCGAGATTTGCCGCGTAGCGAAGATATAGTTTGTTATCATAAAGTGTTTGCCTTCGTCACTTTGCAAAGTTAACGATTTATTTATGAAAAAGACTATTTATATTGTAAAACTTTCTTTCAGCATGCGATTGTTATGATTAATGAATGTTAATTATAAAAATCTTTCACACCTATCTCACGTATATGACACATAAAAAAACCGCTCAGGGCTATGTGGCTCGAGCGGCTTATGGTGTAAACATTATACCACCGTGTTTTGCAAGTGGCTTAAAGATCGGCTTTCCACACGCCATGCAGGTTGCAATACTCACGCGCGCAAACCTTTTTAGCGTCTGTCTTAAACTCGGCCACAGGTTTGTCGTTGGGGGTGAGATATTTGCGCAACACCTCAGTTTCTGTCATCAGCTCTATCCACTGTATATAGTGTTCCTCAGTCATGGGATGCTCCACCGAGCCTACCGTTACACGATAACCACCTTCGATAGCCTCGATAACAGGCACATGCTTCTCTTTGGCTGCGTCTACAGTGTTTTCGGTCATTGCTTTCCAGTCACCATCAAGGTTTAGCTCGCCAGCAACCATCACCTCAACCATACTACCGGTTTTGGTATTCTTGTAAATGTCGTTTCTTTTTGCCATAGTGTTTAAATTTTCATAATGTTATATTGCAAAAATAGTTTTTATTTCTCATTTACGCAAACTATTCGTGATAATAAATTATATCAAAATGAAATATTTGTAATTTTTGTAATATTGATGGGGTATCATGTTTTATGTGGCATTATAACGAGGTTGGAATGTTTGGTGAGCACCTTACAAAATATACCATGATTACAAGTGCATCTATGCCCATACAGAGGCCTTACAAGCAAAAAGCCGCAATAAGCATTGATACTTATTGCGGCTTTAGAGTTGTCCTACGCGGATTCGAACCACGACTGAGAGAACCAAAAACTCTAGTGCTACCATTACACCATAGGACAATCGCATAGATAGTGCTGTCTACTTCAGCGGTGCAAAGGTAGTGTTTTTTTGGCCTATAACCAAATTTTTAATCAAAATCTTTTCTTGCCACGCTTGTAAATCTTCATAATGGCGCATATTGAACAACGATTCGTCACATCTGTATCATGGAGTGAATGGCACCAAGTGGTCTTGTGCGCCAGTTCAGATCAAACTGGCATACCGGACTCGAAATGCCATTGAACCTTGCTCGAGAACGGTGGTACGAAATAGAGACAATGATACGAAAAACTTTAAAAATTAAATTTAAAAGTGCTTGAAAATACAAGACAAACACCCTCTAATCTTTCGCTTATTTGCAAGCGAACGAATGGTTGCGTACAAAAACAAGAAAAATGAGGGTTTTCTGTAAAGCTTTGAAATACAGTATAATAATAAAGAAAATATATTATTTTAAAAAATAAGTTTTCTGAAATGCTCGCCATTGAGTACTATTCACGTCATGATTAGGCCCTACACGCAGCACGTATAGCACGCAAACGGCGCGCGTATACGCCTTAAACGTAGCCTGAAAAGGTACCAATGGCGTTTCGTGCATGTAAAAAAGGGTGAGCGATCGTGTGTTTTATGCCCGACAATACATTTTTTTTGTGCGGAATGATGAATTTTAGTATCACTTTATTTGTGATTATTTTTTGATAAAAAAAGAGAGGTGACGATACTTGGGGAGTGAATGAGATGGCAGCCACCGTGGCTTTGGGGGCAGTTCGGGCAACCATAAAAAACGACATCCCGCATCGGCGAAAAGCCTTGCGGGACATCGTTTCTGGTATCTCAAATGTGTATGGACTACTTCACGGTGATGAGATAATAGTTTTTCTTGCCGCGCTGCACCAAGAGATACTTGCCGTCTATAAGGTCGTCTGTGGTGACAGGGCGGTCAAAAGCGGTGAGTTTCTCCTTGTTGAGGCTCACGCCACCACCCTTTACAAGTTTGCGCATCTCTCCCTTGCTGGGAAAGATGCTCATGCCGTCGGCACAAAACAGGTCTATAGCCTTGGCGCCAAGTTGCGATTTGTCGACGTCGTAATGAGGTACATCCTTGAACACGTCGTTGAGCGTTGCCTCATCAAGCCGTGCGAGTTCATCCTTGGTGGCTTTGCCGAAAAGTATGTTCGATGCAGCAATGGCTATGTCGAGGTCTTCCTTGGAATGCACCATAGTGGTGACCTCCTCGGCCAGTCGGCGTTGCAACGAGCGGCGGCCAGGGTCTTGGGCGTGCTCCGCGGCGAGGTCGGCGATGGTTTGCCGGTCAAGGTCTGTGAATATTTTGATGTAGCGCTCGGCGTCTTGGTCCGACACGTTAAGCCAGAACTGGTAAAAGGTGTAGGGCGTGGTGCGGTCGCGGTCCAACCATACGTTGCCGCTCTCTGTCTTGCCAAACTTTTTGCCGTCGGCCTTAGTGATAAGCGGGCAGGTCAGGGCGTAAGCTTGGGCTTCGTTGCCAAGCGTGCGGCGTATAAGCTCCGTGCCGGTGGTCATGTTGCCCCATTGGTCATTGCCGCCAAGCTGAAGCCGTACGCCATTGTGCTGGTACAGATGCAAGAAATCGTAACCTTGAAGTAACTGATAGGTAAACTCGGTGAAGCTCAAGCCGTCGCGAGCCGTGCCGTTGAGGCGCTGCTGCACACTCTCCTTGGCCATCATGTAGTTTACAGTGATATGTTTTCCCACGGTGCGGGCGAAGTCGAGAAAAGTGAAATCCTTCATCCAGTCGTAGTTGTTCACCAACTCAGCCTTGTTGGGCTCACAGCCGTCAAAATCCAAAAACTTGGCGCACTGCCTCTTGATGGCCTCTTGGTTGTGGTAGAGCGTTTCCGAGTCGAGCAGATTTCGCTCTTGGCTTTTGCCAGATGGGTCGCCTATCATTCCCGTGGCTCCTCCCACCAGCAGGTAGGGCTTGTGGCCGCAGCGTTGCAAATGGCGTAGCATCATGATGCCGCAAAGGTGGCCGATATGGAGCGAGTCGGCCGTGGGGTCAGTGCCTAAATAAGCCGAAACCATGTTCTCCATGAGATACTCCTCTGTACCTGGCATGATTTGGGCCAACATGCCGCGCCATTTCAGTTCTTCGACAAAGTTTTTCATATGCGTTGTTCTTGTTGTTTGGGTTATTTCCGGCCGATATAATGATTTGGCCGGATGTATTGAAAATGTTGGGGTGGCTTTTGGACAACTTACGGAACGGGGTCGTATCCACTTCCACCCCAAGGGTTGCATCTAAGTATTCTCCATATCGCCAGCGCCAGCCCTTTGATAGGTCCATGCTTGAGAAGAGCCTGTCGGGCATACTCTGAGCATGTAGGCGTGAAGCGGCACGATGGTGGTGTATAGGGCGTGATGAACTTTTGATAGAAGACTATGGGCTGAACCAATAGCCAAGCCAAAACACGCCCAATGGCGTGAAGCATCTTTTGAGCGGCATCTTTCATAGGACTTCCTCCCCCGATAGACGCTCGTTGACTCGATTTAAAAGGTTGATGACAGTGGCCTCCACGCGGCTACTATTATAAAGACTGTCTGATAGCCATATAAAAGCCATGGCCACATTGTGGTGCGCAACGATGACTTTGTTTTTGCGGTAAGCCTCGCGCACTTGCCGTTTCACCCTGTTGCGCTTCACGGCGTGTTTAAAACATCGCTTGGGCACGCTGATCAGAAATTGGGCCTTGACGCTCATGGTCGCCTCCTTATCGTGGCGCGGTTGCCGATCGAAATCGTTCGGCAGGGGCATATAAATCACCCTAAGGGGGAAAGCCAGCATGGACTGGCTCTTGCCTCCCTGGAAGAGGGCGTCTATAGTCTTCTTGCTATATATACGTTCCTCCTTGCGAAGTGTGGAGGGTAGTGATGGCATTGAAATGGGTAACTACTTTTTGTTTTGTTTGTCCAGGAAATCTGACAATGCGCTAATCATCGAGGGATACTCCTTGGTGCCCGCCACCAATGACGGTTTGAGACCGGCTTTTTCAATGGCTTTGGCTGTAGCGGGACCAAAAGCGCCTAACTTAAGTTTGCCTTGCTTGACGTTGGGAAACGACTTGGTGAGATAGTCCACTCCCGTGGGAGTGGAGAATATGAGCATATCACAATCAAAATTGTCCACCTCTTCTTGCGTGAACGCATCGCTTACGGTGCGGTACATTACGCACTCGGTATGCTCGAGACCCTTAGAATCGAGCAGCGTTTTGACATCATCGTTGTGCACACTACTCAGAGGGACTAAGTATTTCTCGGTCTTGTGTTTCAACATGGCAGGGATAAGATCGTCTATCTTGCCGGTGGTGCCATAGAAAACCTTACGCTTGCGGTACTGTACATATTTCTGGATATAAAGCGAAATAGTCTCTGTCACACAGAAATATCTCATATCCTCGGGGATGGTGATGCGAAGCTCCTTGGCAAGTTTAAAAAAATTGTCTATAGCATGGCGCGATGTGAAGACAACAGCTGTGTGCGAAAGAATACTCACTTTTTGCTGACGAAACTCCTTGGCAGAAAGTCCCTCGACTCTGATAAAAGGGCGAAACACAAATTGTATGTCGTGTTTTTTTTCGAGTTCATAATAAGGAGATTTCTTATTCGCAGGCTTAGGCTGCGATATCATGATCTTCTTTATCATCTTTTGTATTAAAAATTTACTTTAAAATAATAGTCCATGAACACGAGTACTGCCCACAGTATGCCAAGTGGCATGATTTCAAGGGCACAAAAGTACAAAAAACTTTGCATAAAATCGGCGTTTTTTTTGAAAAAGATATTAAAGATCTTATACAATGATAGCACTTTGGCCAAAATGATAACAAAAATGGTGTAAACAACCGTGCTTTCTATAGAAAAATTGAAATAGGCCAAGAGCATGACAACAGGGAAAAGTGCTATGCCCTCAAAGGCTATAAGGAAGAGGTGCGACTTGGTCCATTGTTCATTTTTTTTCTTATCAAAAAACACCCATCCCGTTAGTGTGTAAAGCAAGTTTTTCACGATGAAATAGGTGGCGATAATACCTGTATAGATACCTATAACAAGATAATGGGGCAATGTTGATACGCCATTAGTCAATGTCTTGGTATAGAAAAAAAAGATAAGGGCAAGCAGCAAACATGCTTGTAGAACAAGAAACAGTTGAAAGCGCCATTCGTTGCCGGTCTCGGTGATAACAGTGGTACCCTCTCGTTGGATACGGAAGAAGTTTTTAAACTGACGCTGTATGAAATGTCCGGACTCGGCTATAGACACTGCTGTTAAAATGAAACACCCTAACAGGATGGATGTGATGAGGTTGTCATTGGCAATATTGTAAGGCACAGGGTCGCCAGAAACCCCCTGATGATACACCGCATACTCTGGGCGATAGATGGAGTCGGGCTGCACAAGTGACTTGTTGTGGTACATGGGCTTGCGCAACGAGAAGCCCGATACGGCGTCGGCACGTGTCTGTGGCGTGCGCATGGGGTTGGGACGCTTGGTCCAATCAATCTTCTGAAATTGGTAATGCGCCCTAATGGCAGAGTCTTGTTGCCATGGAGTGGCCGTGCGTGGAAGCCAACTGATAATCTCTCGAGGGGTGTGATAGCCACCATAAACGTGCGCGGAAACTTGGTTTGCCGTTTCCTGCGGGGCGGTTTGTGCTGTGGAGAGTGTATCTTGTTGGGTCATGGATATTGAAAAAAGATGGTTGCCGCAGGGCGGCAACCTATGATACTATTGCGGATAGTATGAGATTAGGCGAGCCTTAAAGGTTGAAAGCTTGCCTGATTCGATCTATTTGGTCGAGCTTTTCCCATGTGAAAAGTTCCACGTCGATGGTTTTTGTCTCGTGGTAAAGACTGCTGAAAGTCTTTTTCACGACCTCGTTGCGACGGCCTACATGTCCGTAGGCGGCTGTCTCAAAGTACATGGGTTGGCGCAGTTTGAGCTCACGCTCAATGGCTTTGGGGCGCAAGTCGAAAAGCTGTTGTATTTTTTGGGCTATATCTGCGTCAGAAATGCCGACATGTCCGCGACCGTAAGTGTTGACATAAACGCTCACTGGCTCAGCCACGCCGATAGCGTAGGCCAACTGCACCAACATCTCGTCGGCCACGCCAGCGGCCACCATGTTCTTGGCAATGTATCGCGCCGCGTAGGCAGCGCTACGGTCCACCTTGCTCGAATCTTTGCCCGAGAAAGCGCCACCACCATGCGCTCCACGACCGCCGTAAGTGTCGACGATAATCTTGCGACCCGTAAGGCCGGTATCTCCGTGGGGGCCACCAATAACAAATTTGCCTGTGGGATTGACCAAATATTCTATGTCGCCATTGAAGAGCTTGCGCATTTTGTCTCCCGCCTCAGCTTTTACGCGTGGCATGAGGACATTGATGACATCTTCACGAATTTTTGACAGCATGGCCTCGTCGGCCTTGAGCTGTGCCTCCCGGGTGTCGTTCTCTGGCGCTACGAATGGGTCATGCTGCGTGGATACAACGATGGTACGAATACGCAAAGGCTCATTGTTGTCGCCGTACTCTATGGTTACTTGGCTCTTGGAGTCGGGGCGCAGGTAGGTCATCTGCTTGCCCTCCTTGCGAATTTGCGCCAATGTTTGCATAATGAGATGCGCAAGGTCGAGCGTAGCGGGCATGTAATTGTCGGTCTCGTTACTGGCATAGCCAAACATCATACCTTGGTCGCCGGCTCCTTGTTGGTCTTCTTCCTCGCGTGAGACACCGCGGTCTATGTCGTCGCTCTGCTCGTGGATGGCCGTCAGGATGCCGCAGGAGTTATAGTCAAATTGGTATTCTCCCTTGCTGTAGCCTATATGCTTGATGGCTCGGCGTGCCACGGTCTGAAGATCGATGTAAGCTTCCGAGCGCACCTCTCCCATAATGACCACTTGTCCAGTGGTGACGAAAGTCTCGACAGCGCAGTGCGCCGTGTCGTCGTAGGCTAAAAACTGGTCGAGAATGGCATCTGATATTTGGTCCGAAACCTTGTCTGGATGCCCCTCTGACACTGATTCTGATGAAAATAAATATGACATAAATACAATGATTAAAATGTGGTCAGCCTGCATGCCGTGCCCATACAATGTTGATTTATATTCTGAGGGGAAGCGCGACCGTATGCAGCCGGCCGCTTACTTGATGGTGCAAAGTTACGAAGAAAATGAGTATGGGCAAAGAAAAAGGCAATAGTTTTTGCCGTATGACAGCTTTTAGGATATGCCAAATCCCCGTTTTGCCAATGCGGAAAAACGGGGATTTAAGTTGTGTGCCACTATTAGTAAATAGTGATGGTGATTGGCATGACGCTCTTTTATTCTTGTGGGAGCATCACAACGCTCACTTTGTTGGCATCTTTAAGATATTCTTTTATAAACGTGGAGATACTCTCTGGGGTGAGAGCCTGTACGATACGCTTGTAATTGGTATGGTCGTCAAGGTTCATCATATAGTTGTCCAACACGAGATTACTCCAATAAGCGTTGGTCTTGGCATTGTCGTCCACCTGCTTGAGCATGAATTCTTTGGTCTTGGCGAGCATCTCGGCGTCGCACGATTTGGCCAAGTTGTTTATCTCCTCATTGATGATTCTAATCGCCTCGTCTTTTTTCTCGGGTTTCATGGGGCAGTAAGCCAAGATTTGTCCGATATGGTATCCGTCGTCCTCCACGGTCAACCTGCCTTGCGCACCACATGTATAGGCGGCGCTTGCCTCCTCTCTAATCTTCTTGAGATACACCATGGAGAGCACCTGTCCGGCCACGTCGGCCTTGATAGCGTTGTCCAAAGAGTAAGGCATCTTGTGATTGAACCATATCACTAAGGAATTAGCCTTGGGTGTTTCCATTTTGCGATGGAACGTGTTGTCTACGCTCTTGGTCGTCGGTATGGAAACGCGTGGGCTGGCTTCGTTCTTGCCATTAGATGGCAGGGAGCCAAGATATTGGCAGATGAGGGGGCGAATGGTGGACGCGTCAAAGTTTCCTACTATTTCGAATATCCATCCGTTGGCGTTGGCTGTGCGCTCCTTGGCCATGGCGAGTATGCGGTCGTAGTTCACGTCCTTGATGTCTTTGGCCAAGAAAGGAGCTTCGCGCCATCCGCGATTATATATAGCGGCTGAGATAGAGTCGCCGAAAGCGGTCTCAGGAGAGAGCTCCCTATTTTTCAACGCCACGTTGTATTGCTGGATGAGTTTGTTGTAAGCGTCTTGATCTTTCTTGATGTTAGTGAAATAGAGGTGTGTCAATTGCAGCATCGTTTCCACATCCTTGGGCGTGGAGTTGCCGTTGATGACAGTGCGGCGGTTGCCCATGGAGAGCGACGCATTGGCTATTTTTCCGGCCAAAGCCTTGATGAGTTGGGTGTTGGAGAAGTTGCCTAATCCGCAAATATCAATCACCTCGTCGAATGCTTTCATGTTGGCGAAATCGGCTTTTCCGTACAACGACTGTCCGCCGCCACCTATACCGTGCATGACAACTTGGTCTTTCTTGTAGTCAGTCTTCTTCAACAGCACGGTCACACCATTGTTGAGCTTGATAATATCATAATCGAACAATTTGCTCTTCTCTTCCTTAACAATCTTTCCCGGTGTAGGCAACGTGGTCATAAGAGGCTCGTTTTTCACGTTGTCCACATAAGCCTCAAGCTTGGCTTGGCGAGCTTCGTTCACAGCGCCAAGTAGCTGGGCCTCGGTAGGATAGACATTACCTGCTTTTTCATTGTTAAAGTTTAAGATGACCAAGTTGCTATCGTTTTCAGTCACAAGCTCTGGCAACACTTGGTTGATCACTTCCAATGGTATGGCCGGAATGACCTGTTTCATGGTTTGATATTTGAAATCGATACCGGGCATAGGCTCATTGGTAAGGAAGTATCCCAATATTTTGCTGTAAAATTCGCTGTTATAGCGCTTGTCTTTATTAGAATATTCCTTGTCGAGCGAGCTTAACATGATTGTTTGGAAACGTTTGTACTCCGTGGGAGTGAAACCGAATTTAGCAGCTTGTCTCACCACTTTGAAAGCCTCTCTGAGCGAGGCAGCGCACTGGCTAATATCCTTGGGCGATACGCTCAGGCCAAACGCGTCTTTTGTTTTGGAGAAAATATAAGTGTCGTCGTCTGCGCTTGCGCTCACGAAGGGGCAGTTGGCCTTTTGCGAAGCCTCTACGAAGCGGATGTTAAGCATGCCAAACGCCGCGCTCTTGACATAGTTCCACACCATGTAATCGACGCTTTGCTTCATGCTGTCGGGGAACACGTCGTGCTTGATCATCAACTCAATGACACTGCTTCTAAACTCCTTGTCTTTGTCGATGATGACAATAGGCTTATCGTTATCGGGAACTTTCTCGTCTACGATAGGCATTGGGTTTTGTGGCACTTTGATACTTCCGAATAGCCGTTTAATCTCCGCTTCCACACGGTCCACGTCCACGTCTCCCACCACGATGATACCTTGGTTCAAAGGGTGATACCATTTGTGATAATAGTCCACGAGCTCTTGGCGTTTGAAGTTGTCCACCACAGACATCAGTCCGATAGGGAATCGAAGCCCGTACTTGGACCCGGGATATAGTTTGGGCAAGTTGCGCTCCAGCATGCGGCTGTTGGCCGACGTGCGCAGGCGCCATTCCTCGTGTATCACGCCACGCTCCTTGTCTATCTCTTCTTGCTCCAACGACAACCCGCAAGACCAGTCGCGCAGGATGAGCAAGCAAGAGTCGATGGTGCTTGGTTGCTTCGTGGGCACGTTGTCAATATTGTACACCGTTTGGTCTATGCTGGTATATGCGTTCAAGTCGCCGCCAAACTCAATACCTTTCGAGCGGCACCATTCAATGAGGTTATTGCCTTTGAAATTGTCTGACCCGTTAAAAGCCATGTGTTCCAAGAAGTGAGCCAGTCCTCGCTGGCTTTCCTCTTCCTGTATAGAACCCACCTTTTGGGCTATATAAAAGTTGGCCCGGTGCTCCGGCCAGTTGTTGTAACGGATAAAATAGGTCAATCCGTTGTCGAGTTTACCCATTCTGACATTCTTGTCTACGGGAAGGCCCATGCCTGGAACTTGTGCATTGGCACCTGCTGTAACAAGCAGCAGCAATGCGATGACAATGTTTTTGATTTTCATATAAGCGTTGATTTATTATTAAATAATTCGTATAATATTTCCACAAAGATAGTTTATTTGGAGCATTTAACAATGATTATCACCGTTAATGTTGTGAAAAAGTAGGCCGTGTATTTATTATTAATAGGTGTGTGCGCATACAGACTATGTTAACCCAAGCGCAAACAGTAGCTTTTGCTCCTCTTTTCTGTCGTTTCCATGCCATATACATCACTTGTGATTTTCAGTTTCATACTTGATGTTGCGTGGGTGATGCTCGAGTATCTCTCGCCGTAGGATCGAATCGTCAAGATGTGTGTAAATCTCGGTGGTGCCGATATCGGCGTGCCCTAACAGCGCTTGTATGATACGCAAGTCCGCCCCTCCGCGCAGCAATGCAGTGGCAAACGAGTGTCGGAGTGTGTGCGGCGATATGTTTTTTTTAATGCCTGCCGCCTCCGCTTGGCGTTTAATCATAATCAAGATCATGGTACGGGTGAGGTGATGACCTCTTCTATTGAGAAAGACGTAATCTTCTTCGCCGGGCTTGATGGACATTTGCCGACGGTCGTCAAACCACAGTTCCAGCTCGTGGATAGCTTTATCAGAGATAGGCACCAACCGCTCCTTGTCACCCTTGCCCAATACGCGTATGTATTTTTCTTCCAAATAGAGATCGGAGAGTTTCAGGTTAGTGAGTTCCGACACGCGCAGCCCGCACGAGAACAGTGTCTCGATAATAGCCCTGTTGCGGTGCCCCTCGTTGGTGGAGAGGTCTATTCCATCTTCCAAAGCGTCCACCTCATCGGTGGTCAGATACTCTGGCAAATGCTTGGGCAAGTGTGGCGACTCTAACAGTTCGGTAGGGTCCACCTCCAAATAGCCGTCCATGACAAGGAAACGGTAGAAAGACCGCACTCCGCTAAGTATGCGAGCCTGTGACTTCGCGCCGATGTTATGGTCGTGCAAAGATGCGGCGAAGGTCTGCAAATCTTCCAATTTCACCTCCAATGGAGCTATCTTGAGTCTTGAAAGAAAAAATGACAGATGGGCAAGGTCTCGCAGATAGGCCTCGATGGTGTTTTCCGAGTAGCTGCGTTGCAGTTTCAGATAACGCGTGTAGCGTTTGATGATATTTGAAAATTCTGATTTCTCCATGTCATGAACGGCACTTTGGGCGACTATCCAAGAATTATTTATTAGAATGCTTTGCATAGTCTTTGTTTTGCATTATCTTTGCATCACATAGACCACGCCCAACCAATTTACACATTATTTATTAATAAAGCTCCGCAAATCTTTACTTGCAAATTTACGTTAAAACGACCAAACGTCCAAGAAAAATGAAGAAGATATTGATAATGAACGGTCCCAACCTCAACCTTTTGGGTATTCGTGAGCCAGGCGTTTATGGCTCAACCTCGTTTGACGATTATCTACCCAAGCTGCGCGCTCAATATCCCGCAATAGCCATCGAGTATTATCAGAGCAATATCGAGGGATGCCTCATTGACAAATTGCAGGAAGTGGGCTTCAGCTACGATGGCGTAGCGCTCAACGCCGGGGCATACACGCACACGTCAGTGGCTTTGCTGGATTGTATTCGCTCTATCAAGACGCCCGTTGTCGAGGTACACATTTCCAACGTGCACCAACGTGAGGAGTTTCGCCATCGGTCCATGATAGCGGCCAGTTGCAAAGGTGTGATATGTGGCTTTGGGCTCGACTCTTATCGTTTGGCCATAGAGGCACTTCTCAATTCATAATTCACGATTTTCAATTCCAATTGGTTGCGCCGTGAGATATTGCGTCGCGTTGTCACGGCTGTGGGCACATGCCACGAAGTGAAGAGCGCAATGCTTACAAAAAAATTGATTTTGAATAATGGATATTGAATTAGAAAAATATATTCTCAACCATATTGAGCCGGAAGGCGACTACCTGTACCGCCTCTATCGAGCCACTAACATTCACACTATCCACGGCAGAATGGCCAGTGGGCACCTGCAAGGTCGGTTGCTCAAGATGTTGGTGATGATGCAAAGGCCACGCTATGTGCTCGAGGTGGGTACCTTCTCGGGTTATTCAGCCATTTGCATGGCCGAGGGGTTGAGTGAGATAGCACCTGCCATGGGCGCACGGGGCGACAACGGTAACGCGCCCAAGCTTTTCACTTTTGAGATAAACGATGAGATGGAAGATTTCACCCGCCCTTGGATTGAAGGCTCCTCGGTGGCGCGTTTCATCGATTTCCGCATTGGCGACGCCCTTGTGGAGGCACCACGCTTAGGAGTGCTTTTCGACATGGTTTTTGTAGATGGAGACAAACGCCATTATGTAGAGGCTTACAACAAGCTGCTACCAATTATGTCAAAAGGTGCCATTATGCTGGCCGACAACACCTTGTGGGATGGGCACGTAGTGGATAATGCCTATTCTAAAGACCAACAAACACAAGGCGTCTGCCACTTCAACGATTATGTGAGACAGGACAGTCGGGTGGAGGTCATAATCCTGCCCATACGAGATGGGCTAACCATTATACGCAAAAAATAAGCGAACCAATATGCCTTTATATATCCACGCATATTGGTTCGTTTAGAGAAGTTTTTTACACGACGTTGGCTTGCGCCACAACAAAAGTTGCCATAGCCAATCTGTGGTTCTGCTTATTTGAGGCTATCCTTATGCCCGCAAGGCCCTCATGGCATTGAGCACGGCCAGAACCATTACGCCCACGTCGCCAAATACAGCCACGGGCATGGCCCAAGTGCCCAATAATCCGATGGCTACCAACGCCAATATCAACACCTTTACACCAATGGCAAACCACGCGTTTTGCCGCGCTATACCAATAGTATGCCTTGCTATACGAATGGCTTGTGCCAACTTGGATGGCTTGTCGTCCATGAGCACCACGTCGGCCGCCTCTATCGCGGCGTCGCTTCCGAGCGCTCCCATTGCCACGCCTACGTCGGCGAGTGCCAAGGCCGGTGCGTCATTGATGCCATCTCCGACAAAAGCGAGGCGCTCCCGAGATGTTCCGGCGTTCAGCAACTGTTTAACATGAGCCACCTTGTCGTCTGGCAGAAGGCCACAATATGCCTCATCCACGCCCGTCTTGTGGGCCACAAACCGTCCCACTTCTTCACGATCTCCCGTCAGCATCACTGTCTTGCTTACGCCGATCTTCCTCAATTGGTCGATAGCCTCTATGGCATCGTTTTTTATCTGGTCAGAGATGACTATGTGCCCGGCGTATTTTCCATCCACCGCCACATGCACTACCGTGCCCACTATCGACTCGCATTTGTCGCAATGTGCAGGCTGCGCTCCAACCTCTGCCATCATTTTTTCGTTGCCCACGCACACATTTTTTCCATTTACCACGGCTTTTACGCCATGCCCTGCTATCTCCTCCACCATCTCTATGGAGCAGTTATCATGCTCGTTGGGATAAGCCTCGCGTAGCGCGGCGGCGATGGGGTGCGTGGAATGGCGCTCCACGTGGGCCGCCAAATGTAACAGCTCTGTATCATTCAGGAGTCCTGGGTGCACGGCGTCCACGGCAAACACGCCCTTGGTCAGCGTGCCCGTCTTGTCGAATACCACGGTCTTGGTCTTCGAGAGCGTGTCCATGTAGCCACCGCCCTTGATCAGGATGCCCTTAGCGGAGGCACCACCGATACCGGCAAAAAACGTCAGAGGCACCGATATGACCAGCGCGCATGGGCAGCTCACCACCAAGAACGTCAGCGCTCGGTAGAGCCAAGTGGGGAAAGCCTCGCTGTAGCCATTGGCAAAAAAAGGTGGCACGATGGCGATGGCCAATGCCAAGAACACCACGATGGGCGTGTACACGCGCGCGAAGCGCGTGATAAAAGTCTCGCTTCTCGACTTGTTGGCGGACGAATCCTCTACCAGTCGGATAATCCTCGCCGCTGTTGACTCCTCGTAGGGTTTGCTAACCTTGACCTTGAGCAAGCCAGATAGGTTAACGCAGCCAGACAGCGCTGTGTCGCCCACGCTCACGTCACGTGGCGCGCTCTCGCCCGTGAGTGCCACTGTATTGAGGCTTGACGTGCCGTCTACTACCACGCCGTCCAATGGTATTTTCTCTCCAGGCCTTACCAATACAATCTCGCCCACGTTCACATCATTGGGTTTCATGGCGATAGTCTCCCCCTCGCGCACCACCGTGGCCGTGTCGGGGCGAATGTCCATCAAACTTGTAATGGAGTCGCGACTTTTATCTTCAGCGTAGTCCTCGAACAGTTCGCCCACTTGAAAAAACAGCATCACGAACACCGCCTCGACAAACTGAGGCTCCGCACCTGGCAAGAAGCCTATGCACAAAGCGCCGATAGTGGCCACCGACATCAGAAAATTCTCGTCAAACGGGTCGCCATCCATAATGCCCTCCACGGCCTCGAACAGCACACCACCGCCCACGAGCAGGTATGGCACCAAATAAATAGCCAACTGTGCGACCATTGGCATCTCCACGTTCTCCGTCAACAAATAAGCTGCCAAAAGCAGAATTGCTGAGGCAATCAGTCTTAATAATTTTTTATTCATAGTCTTGAAATTTTATATCTTATGGCTCGCGTCACACATGTATGTGATTGTATTCACGGCAAAGTTATAAAAGAAATGTTGCAACCCAGTTGCAAAGTTGCGTTGCGTCATTTTTATTCCTTTAAGCAAGACTATTTTCATGTATCTGTACAAAAGAACGAAACATGATATACAAACACCTAATATTCAACTATTTCATGTGTATTTAATGCTTTTTCGCATTGATTTTTATATTGTCATTATTGTAAATGTATTAAAAATTTCTTCTATTATTATCCCCCAATTTATCTGTTTTTCACTACTTTTGCACGTAGTTTTTATATAAAAAAGATACAATGAAATTATCAGAAGAAAGAGGCAGCATGCTTCATGGCGTGCTACTGATGGCACTATTCGCATGTGCCGCATTTTACATTGGCGAGATGAGCTGGGTCAAAGCCTTGTCGTTGAGCCCTATGGTGGTGGGTATTATCCTCGGTATGATATACGCGAACAGCCTTCGCAACAATCTGCCCGACACATGGGTGCCAGGTATAGTGTTCAGCTCGAAACGTATTCTGCGTTTCGGTATTATCTTGTACGGTTTCAAACTTTCCTTTCAAGATGTCATGGCCGTGGGCATTCCGGCCATTGTGATAGATGCCATCGTTGTGGTGAGCACCATTCTTATAGGCATCGTTTTGGGCAAAATCTTAAAGATGGACCGTAGTATCGCCTTGCTCACGGCATCGGGCAGTGCCATTTGCGGAGCCGCAGCCGTTATGGGCGTGGACGGAGCCATCAAGCCCAAACCCTATAAAACAGCCGTAGCAGTGGCCACGGTAGTAATCTTTGGTACGTTATCAATGTTTCTCTACCCCGTGCTTTACCGTGCAGGTATCTTTGATTTAGATCCTGGTCAAATGGGCATCTTCACCGGTGCTACAGTTCACGAGGTGGCGCACGTTGTCGGAGCCGGCAACGCTATGGGGGCCGACGTGAGCGACTCGGCCATCATCGTCAAGATGATTCGTGTGATGATGCTTGTGCCTGTGCTATTAGTCATCGCTTTTTTCGTGGCCAAAGATGTGGCTAAACGTGGAGAAAGCCAAGGGAAAAGCAAAATAAACATACCATGGTTTGCCGTGCTATTCTTGGTGGTGATAGCATTTAACTCTCTGAATTTGCTGCCTACGTGTGTGGTAGACATGATTAACACGTTAGACACTTTCCTGCTAACAATGGCCATGACGGCATTGGGCGCGGAGACAAGTTTTGAGAAATTCAAGAAGGCAGGCTTCAAACCATTCCTACTTGCGGCAATGCTCTATGTGTGGTTGATAGGAGGCGGCTATTGCATGGCCAAATATTTAGTGCCATTGATGATGTGATTTTAATTCACAACTCACAATTTTCAATTCACATTTGATGAGTACATGTCATCGTGTTTAGGCTGTGACATTACATGCCAACCACTTTGGAGCGTAGCTTTCCAACTGGTTGGCATTTGTTTTTTAGGGATATGATTGTCTAATAAAAGTCACAAAAATAGCGCCTTGTGCACTGGTTGTTCTACAGAGAAAAAAGAGGCTGTACTTGCGTTTTTTCTCTTTTGCATCACGATTTTCAAACTTGTTTTTTACCATTGCTATCTATTGGCGGTGTGATTAGGCCGTATAGGCTGTGCGTTTAGGTTGCGGATGCGTTAGGATTAGACTTTAATCGTATGATGAATAAGTACTGAACGCAAGCCCTTAAAGAGAATTATTTTAAAGGAAAGAGGCAAAAAGAGCCTAAAAAAATGATTATCAGTGTGTTGTTAAAAAGGCTCATATTTCGCGTATTTGCGCACGATGGTTCTGTTGGTTGCGAATAGGCGAGATATGAGCGATGTCTTGTCAGATATTTTCAATGTTTATATTGAGCCGTTTCTATAAAAGTACGTATCGCCGACAGTGTGTTATGGAGGCTTCCGTCAAGTTCTTTTAAGTACAGCTTTATCTGTTGTTCACTTGCCCGAAAGACGTTTGTAGCTTGTTTCATGCAGGTTGTCGTGTTCGCGATTTTGGAGGGACAAGTTTGGTTTGTCTATGCCAATGGTCTATGTGTTTGCTGTAATATTTGGCACGCGATACGTGCATGGTGTCTTTATTGCGCGCTTGCGCAACTGCTTGTGAGGCCATTTGGTATCAAAAGTGTACAACAAAAAAATCCCGAACGCAGATGGTTCGGGATTTCGTTATGATGGATCGTAAATACGAGTCTTTAGAAAGCGTAAGCGATGCCAGCTGAGAGCACGGCTTGATTGTAGTTACTGACAATTTGGAACTTAACTTCGGCGTTGAGCAGCAGTGATTCGGTGAGAGCGTATTGGATGCCACCACCAAGGTTCACGCCAAACTTTCCATCGCTTGATGAGCCTACTTGGGGGAGCGATTTGTTAACATCTTGTCCTGTGATGTCAGATATTGCACTGCCAAGTTCCTTGGCAAAACTGTTGTTGTCAATACTTACACGCATGTAGGTAAGACCTGCCAAGGGATATATCTTGGCGTTGTTGCCAATGTTGAAAAGATAGTGAGCGTCGGCGTTCACATCCCATACGGTGGTGTAATTTTTCTTTAAGAAATAGTTGAACGAGGCTTGGCCTTGAATAGCGTCGGTGAAACCGTAAGAAGCTTTTGCTCCCACACCAAGACTTTTCACGTCTGTGGGATACAACACCTGTGCGCCTACGGCAAACTTACCCTCTTGCGCGTTAGCGGCAATACTAAACAATGTCACCACAGCGGCTAAAATAAACTTTTTCATACTAAGCAATTTTTATTAATAATGAATAAACTGAGATCTTTAATTATATTGAAAAAAATTATATGAATTTTATTTTTTGCAAATTTAGGAAAAATTCCAATACAATACCCTTAAATGCTGTAGTTTTTATAAAAATAAGTATATTTTGTTATAAATTTGGAATAATAATTTAAAATTGTACTGGCAAATGGAGAGGTATGGATAAAAAAAACTATACTTGGCGAGACACAGTGTCACCCATTTTATGCTTTATCAAAACATTTTAGCACGCAACATTTTTTTAATTCCAAATTTATGTATTGTGAATCGTGAACTACAACTGCCCCGCCTCCACCTGCAACACTATGCGCTCCGTTAGCCGGTCCACGCCATTGGGATCGTATTGCTTTTTCAAGCTTGCGCCAAACACCCATGCGAAAGCTTGATAAAATCCCGCTCTGATTGGTCCGAGAAATCCGTTGATGAGTTCATAACTCGAGCTGTTGCACTCACGGTAGACAAGCCTGATGAGAAGTTTTCCTTGGCTGTAGGTCAGTTTTTTCATGCGTGGCGTATATTCTTTCTTAATGCTACGCTCCACAAGCTTCATGTGCTCGTCTCGAGCTTTCTTGTTAGGCAACGTCTCGAGATAATCACCCGTCTCTATAATGATACGATTTACCTCCTTAGCAATAGGCAACACCTTTTTCACGTTGTAAACCAAACGATTGTAAGCGGCGCGTTGGCGTGCGTTCTTGAATGTAGGCTCGGCAAAAACCCATATATCATTCATCTCCATGTATTGAATGGAGTCGCCACCAATCTTCACCTTTCCCACTCTCATCATAGGCACAAAAGTGGGATTGTCCATGTCAACCTCACGATCCTCCGGGTTGACATGACCAGGCCTGTCTGTCTGAGCGAAGCCTGACGTAGACATGGCCATGAGCAGAAATAAAGACAAAATAATTCTCATCTCACTGGCAAAATTACAATCTATTTGGTCAATGGCAAAGAGATTTCAATTAAAAAAATACAAAGCAAAGTAAACTAAAAATGATGTATTTAGACATTTAACAAGAGCATTCGTTGGATATTATCAGGCAAATGATTACTTTTGAAATGTCTAACCTTAATACCAATCTATGCAAAAAGTATTCATCGCGTTGTTTCTCACGCTGCTATCCCTTGTGTCTTACGCCCAAGACATTGGCTCGTGGGAAGAATATCTTAACCGCATGGGACAGATGGAAGACATAGAATCGGGTAGCTGGGAACAAACCATCGAGGAGCTGCAAAGCATAGCGGCCAACAAAATGGACCTGAACCGATGCACGCGCGAGGACCTGAACCGCTTGCCCTTCTTATCCAATCAACAAATAATGGACATCATGGAGTATCGCGACAAGGTGGGGCGCATAGAGTCTCCTATAGAGCTTCGCATGATTTCCTCTTTGGAACGTACAGACGTAGACATGCTCATGCAATTTGTCACGATAGTGCCCGAAGTGGCTCGCGACTCCCTACCCTCGCTCAGAAACATCTTGAAATACGGCCAGCACGAGATGGTAGGTGCCATCAAGATACCGTTTTATGAGCGAAGGGGCGACCGCAATGGATATTTGGGTTACAAGTATAAGCATTGGTTGCGCTACACTTTCCATGCCGGTCAGCACGTCAAAGCAGGTTTTGTGGCCTCACAAGATGCCGGCGAACCATTTTTCGCTGGCCAAAACGCCATTGGCTACGATTTCTATTCAGCTTACGCACTGCTATCAAACGTGGGCAGGCTGCGCAAGTTGGTAGTGGGAAGGTATCGACTGCGATTTGGCATGGGGTTAGTGATGAACAATTCGTTTGGACTTGGCAAAATCAACACCTTAGCCACAATTGGGCGAAACACCAACCATATTATGGCGCACAGCAGTCGATTAGAAGCCAACTATCTGCAAGGGGTGGCAGCCACCGTGACCCTCTCGCGTGGACTCGACATGTCGGCCTTTGTCTCGTGGCGACGTGTAGACGCCACGCTCAACGCAGATTCAATCTCGGTGGCCTCGCTGCTCACCACGGGTTATCACCGCACACCCAGCGAGATGCGGCGCCGTCGCAACACTTCACAGACAACAATAGGTGGCAATCTGAATTTCTTTCGAAACGGTTTTCACGTTGGCATCACCGCGTTGCGCACTGCTTTCAACCGTGATTTGAGCCCCAACACGTCGCAACGTTTTCGAAGATGGTACCCAAGTGGTAAATCGTTTTGGAACATGAGCGTAGATTATGGCTACGTGTCTGGACGCCTCAACATAGCAGGCGAGACTGCGACAGGCAACCGGGGGGCAATCGCCACCATCAACAGTATAAGTTACCAACTGCTAAACAACCTTTCGCTCACAGCCCTTCAGCGATTTTATCCTTATCAATACGAGGCCATTTTTGGCGAGAGTTTTGCCGAGGGGAGGGCTGTGAACAATGAGAGCGGCTTATACATTGGTGGCAACTGGATGCCCATGAGACACCTCTTGATGACATTTTACACAGATATGGCCTATTTTGCTTGGCCCAAATACCAAGCGAGTCAGTCTTCACGCAGCTTTGACCATTTTGTCCAGGCCACCTACGAGCACGGGTCACTCAGTTTCTTAGGGCGCTACCGGTTAAAAGCGCGTGAGCACGACAATACCGAAAAAACATCGCTGCTCATGTGCTATGAGCATCGTGGACGCTTGGCTGTGACCCATACTGGACCCCATTGGACCGCACGCACACAAGCCGACATGAGCTATACGAGGTTTAAGGACAGTAGTTTCGGCTATATGCTGACCGAAAATGTCAGCTTAAACCAACAATGGCTTAAACTGAACGCTCAGGTGGGGTATTTCCACACGGACGATTTTCGATCACGTATCTACGTGTACGAAAGGGGCATGCTGTACACATTGTCATTCCCGGCATTTTTTGGCCAGGGCATGCGTGTGGCATTGAGCGCGCGCACGAACATCGGCCAGAGCGTCATGGTGATGGCCAAATTGGGTACCACGCATCATTTCGATGTCACGAAAATGGGTAGTGGACTACAAACTGTGGAGGGTAAAAACATCACCGACTTAGAAGTGCAAATACGGGTAAAGCTATGAGAAAATAAACATGCCTCCATAAGATTGTTTTCATAGACGATTTTGAAGCATCTTTGCCAAGGGTTTATGCACTATGATATATTATTCCTGTTGACGAAAAATATCAATCGTACAGAGGCGCATAGAGTGGATGTGGCCTCTCGTATCATGTCGTGATTATTGGATTTTTCCGATGAGCTATGAATGAAAATCATCAAACAGAGACTGTCATAGCCTAACAAAGATACCCCTACATTATTTCAACAGTGCGCCCACAGGGCCTCGCAGGCCATGCATATTGACCATATATGCCTTGGCAGATCCAAAGCGCAAGTGCATGTCGAGTATCACAGGCACATGGTTAGCGTCGTCGGTGACATAAAAATCCACTATCTTTTTATAACCCTTACCACTCTCGTTATCCATATAACTCAACTTCAAACATCGATATATATGGCCATCGTCTGTTTTCACTTTTCGTTTGCCCTCGTACCTTAGTTTAGCCGGATAGCTCGTGCTACCATCCACCATACGGAAATTGACATCCCTGCCTCGCTTCCAACCATCAATGCTAAAAGAACGAGCACGCATGAAAATGTTCATCATGTCAAACACGCACTCGTTGTACACATATTTGTTCCATGTGTGTGTGCCATCATGTCGCTGCCTGTGCTGCTTGGTGTTGCACTTTCCATTGGGATATGAATAAAACACCTCATCTACCGTATAGCGCGAGCCTTCTGTCGCACCTTTGCGATAATAGAGTGGCTCAAGTCTCAGACTGTTGTAGCAAAGCAGCGTATCGCGCAACATAAAAACCTTGTCCACCCTTCGGCTGCCACGCGTGATCAGGCTTCCTCTATAGGCTGGCTGGCCGTTGTAGACACTCCGTACCGTGGAGAAAGTGGCTGTACCAGCTTTGACCCAAACAAACTTCCAATTGAAATAAAGATTGTATGAAAGGTGTTCTCCTGATTTGAAAGCGGTGTTCTGAAAACTGCACTGGGCATTGGCTGATACATGGCCGATGACGAAAAAAAATGTCATCAGTATGATTTTAAGAAATTTCTTCATTCTATTTAAGTAAGTGTTCATAATAAAACGTACAATTGATCTACATATTTTTTCCATTTCACTTCGCATCCATCGTATGTGTTTTTTAGTCAATCTGCTGTCTTTCATCAGTAGTGTAGCACATACGTATTCACTCCTTTTTAAAGACAACACATTCTGGCAGATAAAAAAGACACTGCCTGATGGCTATTAATGAAAAACACCTTACTTATAATTTTGGAATGTACTCTTTACCAAGTTTTTTTGCACGCTCCAAATTTCGGTGTTTAATGGTTCTCTCCTTCTCCCCCTTCTGCTTAGTGATGGCATTTGGTTTTTGTCTATACAATTCTATAGACGTAGGATTCCACGTTCTGGTTACATCCCATTTAGCTTTACACTCTATCTCCTCGGGATAATAGTAAACCTCCTCTGGCTGTATGTTATCATCATAACTACCTGTGTCCCAAATGCCATTATTGTTGGCATCAACTATGAGACGCATGTAATATTTTCCCTCTCTAAGATAGTAAAATTCCAATTGGCCGTTTGACGTGAACGCTTGTTTCACCACTTTGTCAGAGCCATCTATCAACTGTCCTATGACATGTTTTTCTGTCATTCCAATGAGTGTCACCAAGAGTGTGGCGTAGGAGTCATTGGCGCGTACTTTAAAACCTTGTTTTAAACGATTGCTCGCCAATCCGTAAATGTTTTTAAAGGCGGTGCTGTCAGCCTCAAAGCTGTACTCGCTGCCAGGTCGCCACGATGCCTTGACGACATAGTTTAGAGGCGTGCGCCTCGTCATTTCATAAGGTTCTCGATACCATAGCGTGTCGCCCTCGGGTTTGCTGTAAAGGTGCAGCATGGCAGTGTCTACCTCAAGCAAAGGAACGTCTGACAGTATATTGACATTTTGGTCTGGATCCATCTCTCCAGATGGAGATATTGTCAATTTGAGCTGCTCCTTTGGCATGACGGTATCGTAAGGCTCACCTTTTTTCTTCTTTTTTTCTTGCGCTTTTTGCCATGTGTCAAAAGCTTTTTGTCGTTCCTTAATACGCTTGGCATAAGGCTGTTTGGAGAGCAACGTGATGGTATCTGTACGCAGACGCAGCACGCCAAGGGTGTCGGTGATATGATGTCTAATCTCCACGCTCAACGTGTCGGTATTGACCAATGCCGTGTCTCGAAGCCAATAGTTGATCGTATCGTTGGCGGGGGTAGCATCTATCACAAACGCGTTGTCCACGTTAAAATTGAGTCCACGCAACTGTGGCAGCGTGTCCGAGCCACTACTATAATACAATGTGAAGTGCGTGGGCTCTTTACGCTCACTTTTAAGCAGGTATCTGTTAGTGTTTTTTTCATTGAAAGCGCGCAGGCATATATCATCGGGCAGGTAGTGAGTGTAATTCACGCGCTCGATGTTTTTGATATGCAAGCTATCTATCCAAGTAGTGTCTTGTCGTGTGTCTGGTTTGAGCGATGGCTCAATAATATCGTGATTGAACGCTATCATCTCGCTTTTTTGGCCAAAAACATAGTCTCCATCAGCGTCCTGAAGACCGTATACGCGATATTTACCGGGTGCTATGCCTTTAATGACGAAATGCCCTCGCGAGTCGGTTCGTGAGACACGCAACATGGGTTTTTTCTTGAAAATGGTATCTGAGAGATTGCTATACAAGCCTACGAGCATGCCTTGGATAGGCTCCAAGTTGTCGGCTTGCAACACATAGCCAGACACTTCCATCGTGTCTATATGGTCTCCTGTGGAGAAACTGTATGTGTAGTTGCCAAGCGGGTTACCCTCGTTGTTGTCCTTAATGGCATTGGAGAAGTCCACGGTGTACGTGGTGTTGGGCTTGAGCGAATCTAAAAGATGGACGGAGATGCGTTTGCCCTGCCCCCTAATCTCTGGCATCTCCATTTGTGGGGGTGACACAACAACATTTTGAGTGGGATTGTCAATGGTGATATACTCGTTAAAGCGGATGATAATGCGGCGACTATTCACGTTAGTTCCCTTGTCCATGGGTGTGGCCCCTATAACCTTGGGCGGTGTCTCATCGTACCATCCCCCATCCGGACTTCCCATTTTAGCGCAAGATACCAATAAGAACAAGGCTCCAAACAATACCAATAACATACTGAAAGCTCTCCATACCGAGTAAGGAGAAACAATGCCGGGCACTTTATGGAGGAATGTTCTTGTCATCTTTATCGCTTATTTAAATGGACGGTTAACGCAGATTGATGGGCAAACGCATTTATATTGATAGGCAAACGCATTTATATGGTTGAACGTACAGTGCCTTATCATCATGCGAAAGCCATTGAGGAGTTTGGGTCATTGGTTCATCTCCAACAGCTCCTCCATGTTTTTTCTGGAATTACTAAGGCGTGGCACCTTGTGCTGTCCGCCCAATTTCTGTTTGGACTTGAGCCAATCGTTAAAGAGATTTTGACGTGCCTTGACCACTTCTAAGTGTTGCAAGGTAACGTCGTGCGACCGCTTGGCCTCATAGTCAGAATTGATTTGCTGGAGCTTTTGGTCAAGCAGTCTGGCAAAATGATCCATGCTATCCGGGTCTTTTGTAAACTCTATGAGCCACTGATGACGGCATTTGGCATGCATATCCATATAAACGGGCGCGGCGGTATACTCGCTTATCTGTGCGCCACTATGCTCGCAAGCGTATGCTAAGGCTTTCTCGGCATTGTCCATGATAAGCTCTTCACCAAAGGCATTGATGAAATATTTGGTGCGTCCGGTTATCAAGAATTTGTAAGGTTTCTTGGATGTGAACTTCACGGTGTCGCCTATCATGTATCGCCACAATCCACACGAGGTGGTGATTACCATCGCATAGTTGCGTTCAAGTTCGACGGCCTCCAAAGGAACGATGTGAGGGTTGTCACTGCCAATATCCTCGAGAGGTATAAACTCATAGAAAACATCGTAGTCGAGCATTAAGAGCATTGACTTATCTGATGGGTCATCTTGTATGCCAAAGAAACCTTCAGAGGCATTGTAAGTCTCCATGTAGCGCATATTAGCCGATGTTATGAGGCTCTCGTATTGGTTGCGATAAGGCGTAAAAGTTATGCCACCATGAAAAAACACCTCCAAATTGGGCCAAACCTCTTCCAAGTGCTGCTTACCTGAAAGTTCCAAAATGCGCACCAAGACACTCAACATCCACGATGGGACACCCGAGATGTTAGTGACATTTTTGCCCATGCATTCTTTGGCGATACGATCCCTCTTTACCTCGAAATCAGAGAGCAACGCCGTTTTTTTCTTTGGTACTCGGAAAAAATTGACTATCGGATTGATATTCTCTATAAGAATAGCACTCAAATCGCCCACCAACGAGCCGTTTTGGTCGTAGTTGGGTGAGTGGCTCCCACCAAGAATAAGTGACTTGCCGTCAAAAATACGGCTATCGGGGTGGTTTCTCAAGTACAGCGCCACCACGTCAGCGCCGCCTTTGTAGTGTATGTTTTTGAGTCCTTCCGGAGATATTGGTATAAATTTAGATTTGTCGTTGGTGGTTCCGGACGACTTGGCGTACCATCTTGTTTGGCCTGGCCACAACACATCCTCATCTCCATGACGCATACGGTCAATGTCGCTCTTCAAATCTTCGTACGTGCAAATAGGCAATCTGTCGCGGAAATCTTCATAATTATCCACGGCTCCCATCAGATGATTACGTCCGTATTCTGTCTGTTTCCCTTTACTAATCAGATAGTTGAGCACTTCATGTTGCAGTGCTTCCGGCTCTGTATAGTGTCTCTCAATTTCTTTTTGACGAGGCAGAAAAAATTTGCCGGCTATCTTAGTTAAGTTCATGTTTTGTAATATATCCGTTTAGATTACAAAAGTACCTTAATTTATCGAGAATATACCAATATTTAGTTATTTTAATACTGGATACGAAATATGGGGATTAGCAATAGGTAAATAAAGAATATGGCATGCTAAGTGAGGCTTATTTCACTACAAGTGCTTTCTTGATTTTCGACAATTTCAACTGGATCGCCAGTCATTTTCAAGAAATTCTCGGCATCGTCAGCACTTGGAATGGCCATGACGGGCTCTTCCTCCATTTTTGTCCGATCTGTTTTTGCCGCGAAAATTTTGTCAAGAAACCACGGTTCGTGCTTGAGTTTTTGAAGCGTGAGCTTACTTGCTTTCTGCTGACTTTCCTTTTTTGAAAATCCACATCCCTCGCAACATTCTATGTCTTCAAGCTGAACCCTATATGTAAACATAGGGCTACCATTGTCGTCCTTGGTTTCTTTAATTAAATCAAAACAGAGATTTATACGGTTTTTTTGGCTCCACTCGATGAGCTTGCTCTTGAAATTCATCTCTTTGTAGGCCATCCTGTCAATGTTGATCATTTGTGCCAATATGCGTTTTTTCATAAATTGCATACAGGCATCGTAACCTCTATCCAAATAGATGGCGCCTACAAGTGCCTCAAACGCGTTGCCGCCTATGTAGCTATTGTGGGCTACGGTTTGGCCGCTCGACTTGACAAGACTGTTTATTCCCAATTCCTTGGCCAATTTGTTGAGTGTATCCCGCTGCACGAGCTTAGAACGAGTGTTGGTCAAGAAACCCTCGCGTTTACCGGGAAAATGACGGTAGACGATGTCGCCCACAGCGGCGTCAAGGATAGCATCGCCCAAAAACTCCAATCGCTCATTGTTCAAGGGTTTGCCTTTGTCGTTGTGTTTGGTAACGCTCCTGTGCATCAACGCTAATTTATAATAGCTGATTTCATGTGGATAAAAGCCCAAAATAGGATATAAACAAGAATAAAACTCCTTTTCCTTGCGGAACGGGAGTTTTATTCTATCAATGATATTTCCAAGTACACTTACCCTATTCAGCATACTTTTTAAAAATTACACATGCGTTGTGGCCACCAAATCCAAACGTGTTTGACAGTGCTGCGCGCACTTCGCGCTTCTGGGCCTTGTTGAAAGTGAAGTTCATGTTGTAATCAAGCTCAGGATCTTTGTCATCCTCGGCATGATTGATTGTTGGCGGAACAATATCGTTTTGTACGCTCAACACGCATACCATACCCTCCACAGCTCCAGCTGCTCCAAGGAGATGGCCAGTCATACTTTTAGTAGAGCTGATATTAATATCGTACGCACGCTCTCCGAACAAGTCCTTGATGGCCTTGGCCTCGGAAATATCGCCCACTGGAGTAGACGTTCCGTGCACGTTAATATAATCTATATCCTCCACCGTCATACCTGCGTCTTTAAGAGCTTCGCTCATCACCAATTTGGCGCCGAGCCCTTCAGGGTGAGATGCTGTGATATGATGTGCGTCGGCACTCATTCCCTCACCCACTATCTCAGCGTAAATTTTGGCACCACGAGCCTTGGCATGCTCCAATGTTTCCAACACTAAGCATCCAGAACCTTCACCCATCACAAAACCATCTCGGCTGGCACTAAATGGTCTACTGGCTCCCTCTGGGTTGTCATTGCGGGTTGAGAGCGCATGCATGGCGTTAAACCCGCCTAAACCACACTCACAAATAGCCGCCTCGGCACCACCAGAGACAATGACATCTGCCTTGCCCAAACGCAAAAGATTGAACGCGTCAGCCAGTGCATGGGTTGACGACGCACAAGCGCTTGTGGTTACATAGTTGGGGCCATGAAATCCAAAGTGAATACTGATATGGCCAGCGGCTATATCCGAGATCATCTTGGGGATGAAGAAAGGATTAAACTTTGGGCCCTCTTCGGCACGTTTCCCATAGTTCATCACCTCCTCCTGGAAAGTCTTTATACCGCCAATGCCAATGCCATAGACAACGCCAATACGGTTTTTATCTTCTTTTTCCAAGTCGAGACCAGCGTCTTTCACGCCCTGCATAGCACTTATCATGGCAAGCTGCGTGCAACGATCCATTCTGCGAGACTCCTTGCGGTCAATATAATCATTGACGTTAAGGTCTTTCACCTCACAAGCAAAGGTGGTCTTGAAGTTGGTAGTATCAAACGAGGTAATAGGTGCGGCACCGCTTTTTCCCGCTAAAAGGTTTTTCCACATCTCTTCGGGTGTGTTACCAATTGGCGTAACAGCTCCTAACCCTGTTACCACGACTCTATTTAATTCCATTGAAATAAATTTAAGTGTAAATGTTTAGCGTTTCTTAATTAAAACGCTAAACAATTGACGCTTAATTATTTTGCGTTCTCCTCGATGTACTTGATAGCGTCTTGTACAGTCTGGATGGTCTCAGCCTTGTCGTCAGGAATGGAAATGCCAAACTCTTTCTCAAATTCCATGATGAGCTCAACAGTATCCAATGAATCGGCACCAAGATCATTGGTGAAGCTTGATTCTGCTTTTACTTCTGACTCATCAACACCTAACTTATCAACGATAATAGACTTAACTTTTGCTTCAATTTCTGACATGATTATAACTTTTTAATAATTAATGAATTACTACAAAACGGCTGCAAAGAAACAAATTTTTTACCAATTATGCAAATATTTTGCTCTAAATTTGAATAATAGTTGCACAAACACTATATAACTGTGCATTTTTTGTTACCTTTTTATATATTATTAAGTTGTTAAATTCAAAATCATTTACTAACTTTGCAAAAAATTAAATACCTAAAAATGTCATTCACAAAGCTATGCAACGAAATCTTCAACAAGGCGATTGAAGATTATCACGTAACGAACGATATTAACAAACCCATCAATAATCCTTACGAGCGCAATTCTATCGAAAACCGCTTGTACTTGAAATGCTGGATAGACACAGTGCAATGGCATCTCGAGGACATCATTCGAGACCCTCACATCGACCCGGGAGAAGCCTTGTCGTTGAAACGCCGCATAGATCGATCAAATCAAGATCGCACTGATCTTGTGGAACAAATAGACTCTTATTTCAGACAAAAATACAGTGACATAAATCCCGCACCGCAAGCCCGCCTCAACACCGAGAGCCCTGCTTGGGCCATAGATAGGCTTTCCATTTTGGCCTTGAAGATATACCACATGCGCGAACAGGTAGAGCGTGAGGATGCCACAGATGAGCACCGACAGAAATGCTCGGCTAAACTCAATGTGCTATTGGAACAGCAAGTAGATCTTAGTTTGGCCATAGACCAACTGTTGGAAGATATTGAGGCGGGAAAAATATACATGAAAGTTTATAGGCAAATGAAAATGTATAACGACCCAAGCACCAACCCCATACTATACAAGAAAAAATAAAGACGTTCTTATTTCTGTGGCTTCGCTATGAAAACAGAACACATCTTGGTAATCAGATTCTCTGCCTTGGGTGATGTTGCTATGACGGTACCTATTGTTTATTCCGTTGCCAAACAATATCCGCATGTGAGAATCACATTTCTATCACGTCCGTTTGCACGTCCGTTTTATGATCATTTGGCTCCAAACGTGAGCTTTATGGAAGCCGATATTAAAAAAGAGTACAATGGAATAAATGGGCTTAACGCACTTTATCGTCGCTTAACGGCCAAACGCTTCACTGCCGTAGCAGACCTTCACAATGTGATTAGATCTAATTATCTACGCATATTATTCAATATGGATAAGTGCAAAGTGGCACATCTCAAGAAACACAGAGCCATGCGCAGGCAGCTCACTAACATGCGCGACAAGGTATTAAAGCCACTTCCAACCACGTTTGAGAATTATTGCAAAGTATTTGAGGAATTGGGGTATCCTATCACTCCATCGTTCTCATCAATACTCACAAACGAAAATGCCAATCTGAGATTGCTTCCAGACATTATCGGAGAGAAGAAAAAATTTAGCCAATGGATAGGCGTAGCGCCATTCGCAGCCCACAAAACCAAGACCTACCCTATCGATTTAACTATACAAGTTATCGAAAAACTAATTCGTCAACACCCTTCTTGTCGCATTTTCTTATTTGGGGGCGGAAATCAAGAAAAAAAAATCATCAACAACATAGCCGCCAATCACAAACATTGCGTCAATGTATCATCTGTTCTTAACGGTTTGGATCAAGAGCTAATATTGATGAAACATCTTGATGTCATGGTCAGCATGGACAGTGCCAACATGCATTTGGCCTCATTGGTGGGCACGCCCGTGGTAAGCATTTGGGGTGCCACGCATCCCTACGCAGGCTTTATGGGTTGGAACCAAAAAATGGAAAATGCCGTACAGATACCCATGCCGTGCCGCCCATGCTCCATATACGGAAACAAAGACTGCATGCGTCGAGACTATGCTTGCTTACGAGACATAGACCCAGACACTATCGTGAAATGCGTGGAAAATAACCTGCAATAGCGCATTGTTATGCGTCATGCTCAACAATATAACCCACACACTTCACATTTCTTTTAGTATTGCATACTGTAGAAATTTTTATAATCAATTTTAATGATACCCATTTTTTTATTTATGGCATGCCATAAATTTTTAAGAAAAGTATAAATACAACATATTTTTATTTTTATGGTATACCAATAATAATATTGTCAATTTATCCTTTTAAAAGATTTTCCACTACAATAGCCTTTCCCTCAAATTGATATGGCTCATCCAATATGATTGAGTTGTACTTATTTACTTTCATATTATTTATTACAATATCTTCAAGCGCAAAAATAAAAGTAGCATTTTGCTTATTACTTTTGGCTTTTGAGAGCACAACTACATTGACATTTAAATCTTTACGACAAATAACGTTAAAGTCCACGGCATTGACACTGTTTTGAGAAAAGACACTTTCACTGCCGTCAAACTCAAAAGGAACATCTCTGTTGAGTGGATATTCCTTGTTATCTATATATAATGTAATACTGCCTTCTACTGGCAATATGTAGCGTTTATAATTGGTAAAATCAGAAAAAACACTTTTCGTGAGATTAATTACAGCCGAGGAAATCCTTATATCAAAGTTTCGCTCAGATAGACTGCTACCTTGCGGCAGTATCAATAATTCTCTTGTTATACCACCACTCCATCTGTTTTCTTTATAATCAGACTGATTGATAATTTTTTTCATAGCCTTAAATCTTAATGTTATTGCAAAATTAATAAAACAAATAACAAATATGGCAATATCACTCATATTGTTATTTGAATACTGTTTATAAATATGTTCGTAACCCATTGTATAACTCTACTCATAACTTACCACTTATCAACACCACCCGCCAAATTTTCAAAATCAGTGCATATCCACATGTTTTTCCAAGGGTTGTCATCACGTTCTCAACAAATATTACCAATCAATGTTTGTGCATACACATCTAATTGATAGTTATGCACTATTGTTGATAAATGTGCGTGCTGCCTGATTATCAAACAAAAATTATCATACCCTACTGTTCACAATCTATCATTTCAATGGGATAAACAAATATCAAAACAATAAGCATGAAAGTTTTGCACTTATCCACACCCCATCATCTTATTCTTATATTTTTAAATATTAAATAAATAGAAAAATAATATAAAGTGGTGGGGATAACGATGGCAGAAAATGGAATTATCGTTTTGAAATGGATTTATTGAGACGTTTATAGATTTTCATTATTGTCACCGCCGCTATCATCATAAAAAATGGCATGAGCGATTGATGGAAACGAGCCTCTCCATGCCCAAGGAGTAGCAGCATGGCCGTTGTGGCGACAATGATTGTCATGGGCAACAGCAGTGCGGTGACAGCCTTTTTTCTTAGCGTCAAGAATAATCCCACTACAAACATGATTAGTATAGCGTAATAGTAAACTAAGTTTACGATGGTAAGTGTTTGTGTAGGTGTATAATTTGGGAAATTTCGCAATAGTTGTCGCATGCTCAATTCATCGTAGAGATATGCTCTTTCATTTTTATTAGAAAGGAAAGCGCACATATTGACATTGTCCGATATATAGGTATTGACAAGTTTGCGAGGCATTTGTGTAAAATAATCGATGGGATGATCATAGAGCCATGAGAAAAATCTTTTTCTCCAAATTGTGTTTTTCTCCACTACGTTGGCTTTCTCTACGATAGGTAGATAATCATCGGTGGTGGTAGTGGTATGGTCCACGCTATATTGCAAAAGAGCCATCCATCCTGTTTGGGCTTGGTAAATGAAATGTCCGGTACGCATGTATGTAGCCCCACCTATTAAGCATACCACGAGCAAATAGCCAGCTATGGTATTGAGCATGGCACGCCATTTATATACACACGCGGCCAATAAAAAAATAATGCCAATGGGCCTTACCCAATTGGCCAGGGCTATAATGCCTCCACCGAGCAATTTTTTTTCTTTACACACTATGAGCCACAATCCTGACATGGCGAGAAAGAGTGATGGAAGCTCACTCAATAGTGAGGTTGCCTCACCATAATTGGATGGGTAGACAACGTATAGAATAAGTGTTATATAACCTATTTGCTCATTGAATATTTTTTTTGATAGTTGATAGGTGAGCCATGCGGTAGCTCCTTTTATGATACAATATATCCATAACACTGGCGTAATGGTATGGAAAAATTTTAGTGAAAATGCAACGATATTGATAGCTCCCACGTTCCATATGAATGGCAGTTCATTCATTTTCCAACTTATAGGATATGGTTCACCGCTTGCCACGCATTCTTTAGCTAAAATAATATAACCCTCACTATCGGGATAAGGAGTATAGCCAAATATCCATAGCACTATAAATTGGGCGATGGTGAAAGCTATAATTATCTCACGATGGCGATTTTGCATACCACTCCCCTTTCTCCATCCTGTGTTGCTACTTCCACCATGTACATGCCTGATACCACTGGGTATCCATTCATGTCAATACCATACCATTTGTAAGTGTTTCCCTTGGCTCTGCCTTCACTCACCAATGTGCCGTTAACTGCCACTATCTTTACATTGGCGTTATCATCCAAGCCTGTAATAGTGATGGCACCTGTATAGTCTGGTCGTACAGGGTTGGGGTAAGCGTAGACATTTTCTTTGGTCATGCCTTCGCCTTCATTTCGTATATTGCTCATGTATGAGCACAATCCATTGCTTGTTCCAAAAAATACTTCTCCTGTATTGTTGTTTATGGCGATAGATTCGATATTGTTGGAAAGTAAACTGCTATTTTTATCTGTGAAATGCAATATTTGACTGATATTATTGGAGCTGATAAGATATACGCCGTTACCATTTGTACCAAACCATTTTCTGTTGGATTTGTCAATGGCCATGCAGTTGATATCTATGCCAGAGAGAAGGTAATCAGCTAAGTTAGTGCCATCGTTTCGAGGCACTTTCACTTGGGTGACAATTGGATTTTCTGCCGTTATTTGGTCTGGTGTTAGATACACTGGGCCAATGTTTGTACCAATCCAAATATTTTTGTCTTTGTCTTCTGCCACGCATCTCACGTACATGTTTTTGAGTTTGTCTCCATCCTCATTGATAAGTTGTTCAAACGTGCGCACGCTATCCTTTTGGGGATTGTAACAGATGGCTTGCGCATAATTAAAGAAGTTGTTCGCAATCCACACATATCCTCTGCTGTCTATAATGGGATCTTCCATGCGAGATAAAGAATATCCGTCGCGCGTCAATTCTTTTTTATGATGGTTGCTCCATTTTTTATTTTTGTCGTACTTAAGTATGGACGTAGTGCCGCTCATGCTATTGAAAACCCATAAATTGGCATCGGCATCAAATTTGATTCCTTGTACGATATTATAGTCTTTGTTAGTGGGATTTACGGTTTGTGCCCCTCTTAATGGGCTGTTATCAGGTGTGTATTCTTTTACAAATTTACCATTGTAAAACTCGTAAAGTCCCGTTCTTCCAGAGACAAATACCCTATTGTCGTCTCTTGGGTCAATGTCTATACAGTTCATGTCTACATAATCATGCCCTGTCTTATTTTTTAAATTGTCTTCGTATATGATCCATTTATTTTCTTTAAGTACTTGTACTGTTCCTGGACGGTTAAGATCATTGTCAGACGTATATCCACCTCCACATGTATATATACAGTCTTTATATATTTTCATGAATCCGAATTGGTTGTATTTAGGTCCATCGGGTGCCACTTTTCTCGCCAAGGCGAGAAGGTTGGCGTCAATATTTTTTGGCCGACGTATGTATGGCCCCATGTGTTTCCAATTGTTCTTGTCAAGCAGGTTGTCGGTGAGTGCTCCCTTGTATAGACCACTTGAGGGACTGGCAGCGTACAGGAAACCATCTTTCACGTATGAGTATTCCACCTTGAAACCAAGTTGATAGGTGTCGCTTATAGTTCCATTACCCACGTTTATTTTCACTATTCCAAAACCAGTTGAGAGATAAGCGTATTTTCCCAACACATCCACGGCGTTCACTGTTTTGTCCGTTGGCATGCTTTTGTTCATATAATCGGCTATGTTCACCACATTGCCGTTTGGAGCCATCAAGTCTATGTTATTGTTTTGGTATACTATGACTAATCTTTTGGCGGCTTGGCACCAAGCTATATGAGCGATGCCGCAATCGTTTAGCGCGTTTATCTTATCGTAGATCTGTACGCTTTTATCAGTTTTGTTATAAGCGTACAAACCATTTGACGCCAACACATATAGTATGTTATTGCCAGCCTGTTCTATTTCTGTTGGCTCGTAATAACTTAGGTACGACTTCCAAAGTCCATCTTGGGCATGTGCTATGCCAGCTATTAACAATAACGATAAACAAAGTTTTCTCCATCCGAGAAAACTCGATACGCGGAATATTTTATTTTGATTCATAATACAATTATGGGTTACTGTTAAAACGTAAAAATACCCAGTCTATTGTTTTATGTTCTTCATTTGATTGTATTCAATTGACAATCACACGAAATGTGTCACCCGGATAGAGTGACACATATTTTGTACTCCGACCGGGAATCGAACCCGGATCAAAGGTTTAGGAAACCTCCGTTCTATCCATTGAACTATCAGAGCTGATGTTAACTATTGCTTATGCAAAGGTAAATATTTTTTTATGGATAAGACAATGAAACGCGAAAAATAAACGAAAATTGTTTTTTCCATCGTTCCTGCGACGCGCTTTTTGACAGGTCGTCAAGGCAGATAAGCATCGTTACCTGCCTTGACGATTTTTATTTTGTTATTTTTATAGGTTGGCGTAGAACCTCTTATTTTTTACTTTTGTATTTGTCGGCTTGCTCCTTGATGAGCTGCGCGTCGTCAAAATAGTTGATACGCATGGCCGCCCGAACCTCGTCCATGGTATTGGCGGCCACTTGGCGCGCCTGCTCGGAGCCTTTTTTCAGTATGTTGAAAATTTCGGGTATGTCTTGCTCGTACTCGTGTCGACGGGCGCGTATGGGGTCGAGCATGCGGTTAATAACCTTGTTGAGCATTTTTTTGCATTTCATGTCGCCTATGCCACCAGCCGTATAGGCGGCTTTCAGCTCGTCAAGATTGGCGAAGTCGGGCCAAAAATCAGCGAAGTCTTGGTCGTTGGCGAAAGCGTCCAAATAGGTGAACACGGCATTTCCCTCCACATGTCCGGGGTCTGACACGTTAAGATGCGTAGGGTCGGTGTACATACTCTTAACTTTTGTCCATACGGTGTCCGCGTCGTCAGACAGATAGATGCAGTTGCCAAGGCTCTTGCTCATCTTCTCCTTGCCATCAGTTCCCGGCAGCCGTCGAGCCGTGGCGTTCTCGGGCAGCATGATGGTGGGCTCCACGAGCACGGGCGCGTAGGTCTGGTTGAAGCGGCTCACTAATTCGCGGGTGATTTCTATCATCGGTTCTTGGTCCTCGCCGGCTGGTACGGTCGTGGCCTTGAAGGCGGCGATGTCGGCGGCTTGCGAAACGGGATAGCAGAAAAATCCCAATGGCACGGAGCCGCTCTCAAAGCCTCTCATCTTAACCTCGGTCTTGACGGTGGGGTTACGTTGCACGCGGCTCACGCTTACAATGTTCATCAGGTAAGTGGTCAGCTCGGCCAATTCTGGTATGCAACTCTGTATGTAGAGCGTGCATTTGTCTGGGTTGAGCCCAGCCGATAGGTAGTCCAAGGCTACCTCTATGATGTTTTGCCGTATTTTCTCGGGGTTGCTGGCATTGTCGGTCAAGGCCTGCACATCGGCCATGAACACGTACATGTGGTCGTAGTCTCCCTCTTCTTGGAGCTGCACGCGGCGGCGCAGACTGCCCACATAGTGACCCAAATGCAATTTTCCGGTGGGTCTGTCGCCAGTCAATATTATTTTTCCCATAATTATAGTTTTGTTATTCCAATGCAAAGATAGGCCTTTCCAAGCAAAAAAGAGCGTCTTTATGGCATTTTATGTGCGCCTCGCCCCCACTTTGTCAATTTCTCCACGCTATCTTGCTCATGTAGAAAGCTATGGTTTTGAGTCTGACATAGTTATAGCTCAGGTACATGAAACCGCCGTATGGATTGCCCGTTCCCCATGAGTTTTTAGCCAAGAAGTACAAGGCGTTGTTGCTGTCCCGGGCCAGTCCGCACAGCGTCATGCAGTGGTCATCGGTGGTTCTGAGGCTTTCAAACGCTCGCTGCCGCTCTCTCTGTGTGGGCTTGTGGCCCTCGTTGTAAAGACGAGCCACGCCTTTTTGGAAATAGAATCCGGGCTCACTGATATCTCCCTCCCAACAAATGGGATGACCACGGCGTATGGCACGTTCCACCCGAAACATCAGGGTGTCGATAGGAACGTTCATAAAGCTGTCGCGCATTTGGTTGTCAGGCATTTCCAAAATGAATTTTTTACCAAACGGATGATGCGTGAAACTTGTCAAACTAACATATTCGTCAGGCAGGCAAACGCTCTCGCCAAATTGTCCCATCGTGTACTCCATGCCCAACATAAACACGTGTTTTGGCATGAAACCTATGTTTTCGTCGAGCATGTAGTTTAGCCTGCCATTCATCGCCGATAGGGATGTTGACGTGCGCGCTATGTTTATGGCTCGTCTCACTATCGGGTTATAATTGATGGGCCTGTCGTTGTGATAGGCCTCGAAGGTCTCCGCGCCGTGTTCGTGTAGCAGGTTGAGCAGCATGGACGACATGCCTCGCAGGCTAATCCCGCCCACCTTGTGAGCGAAAAAATAATCCCGCGCCTCGTCCTCAATCAGTTTTCTCGCGAAAAAGTCGACAGAAAGTTCCACGGAGTCGCCCATCATCAGGTGCTCAGACTCAATGGTCGCCGCCATGGCATAGGCCCAACACAGAGGGCTTTGCCCCTGATTTTTCACGGGGGTGGTTTTAACCGTCACCTCGTTGACGAACTCTCTGTGACGTTTTTGGCCTTTTTTCGGGGTTTGATAGCTACACGACGCCAACAAAGCGACCACCAATACCACCAATGATAACCTCTTGCTCATGATGTATGCAAAATTAAAAAAAATTCAAGATACATGGCCATTATCCGTTAATTTTTATTTTGTTATGCCATCGAGGCATGGCGCGAAATGGCCATTCGTTCATTGGCCGTGACGTGCGCGACGATTGCGACTATAAATTTTGAAGACCAACTAAAGGCAAATAATTATGATGAAAAAACACGACAAAACATGATTTATTTATCGTATATTCGCAAGCCAGGCCCCCACTGGCCGCAAATATGCGAAAAATGAGGCTTTTAGCCAAATGCCTGATAGAAGCCATGTTATGGATTTTTATATATTTTTTTCGTCTTGATTGTTTACGTTGCGCCTTGCCATTAGGCCTCAATGACGTGACAATTAAGGTTTAATCGTGATCTGAATGGGGCTCAATCGGAGCGCGATTAGGTTCTAAACGGTGCACCAATGAGTATTAATGGTACGCCGACCGGAAAATAACGCGATCTCCTGCCCTGCCTTTCCGCCCAAAAATCGGAAATCCTGTCGTGGAACGGTCAATGTTGACGGTTCTTTTTTTATGATTTTTATAATACATCCATGCGTTTTTAGAGCAGTGATATCACGCTTGGTCTTGGCATTTTTTCATGTTTTGCCGCAAAGTGTGGCATGCCCCAACGCAATGCAGAAAAGTTGCGTTGGGTGCGCTTATGACAAACCAAACATCAAGGCCGCCGCGCTCTATCCATTGTTATTTTTCCATTTTAAGGCCATAAGCTCTTTACTTTTTCGTAACTTTGCAGTATGGATTTAAATGCTAAGGATTTTGAAATCATGGCTCCTGTCGGCTCGCGCGAATCGCTTGCCGCCGCCATACAGGCGGGTGCGGGCGCTGTGTATTTTGGCATTGGTCGCCTCAACATGCGGTCGCACAGCGCCAATCATTTTGACATAAACGATTTGCGAGAGATAGCTGATGCTTGTAACGCTCGCGACATCAAGACATATCTCACGGTGAACACTGTGATATACGATGAGGACATCGATTTGATGCGCGAAATTGTAGACGCTGCCAAGTCGGCCGGTATAAGTGCGATCATTGCCTCAGACGTGGCGGTGATGAGCTATTGCCGTGAGGTGGGCGTGGAGGTTCACCTCTCCACCCAGCTCAATATCAGCAATATCGAGGCGCTGAAGTTTTACGCTCAGTTTGCCGACGTGAGCGTGTTGGCGCGCGAGCTAAACCTTGATCAAGTGAAAAAGATACACCAGCAGATAGAGCGGCAGCGCATTTGCGGACCTATGGGCGGACTGATGCGCATAGAGATGTTTTGCCATGGCGCGCTGTGCATGGCGGTATCGGGCAAGTGTTACCTCAGTTTGCACGCTCAAAACCGATCGGCCAACCGGGGGGCTTGCACGCAGATATGCCGCAGGTCGTACACTGTGACCGACAATGAGACTGACAACCAGCTTGAGATAGACAACAAATATATCATGAGTCCGAGAGACCTGAAGACCATTCGTTTTGTGGACCGCATGATGGACGCTGGCGTGAGGGTGTTCAAGATAGAGGGCAGGGCGCGCGGACCCGAGTACGTCCATACCGTGGTGACGTGTTACAAGGAGGCCATACAGGCCGTGCTCGACGGCTCGTTCACCGAGGAGAGAAAGACCGAGTGGGACGAGCGGCTGTCCAAGGTGTTCAACCGTGGCTTTTGGGATGGCTACTATCTCGGGCAGACCATGGGCGAGTGGAACAGGGGCTACGGCTCCATGGCCACGGAGAAAAAGGTGCAAGTGGGCAAGGTGGTGAACTATTTTGCCAAGCTTGGCGTGGCTGAAGTGGCCGTGGAGGCCGCCGATTTCAAGCTCGGAGACCGTTTGCTCATCACCGGCAACACCACTGGCGTGATGTATCTCGACGCCACGGAGATACGTTACGACCTCAAACCGGTGGATCGTGCGGAGCAAGGTACTCGCGTCTCCATTCCTGTGACAGGCAAGGTGAGACGCAACGACAAATTGTTCAAGCTCGTGAGCGTGACGCCATAAAGACGAGACTATAAGTTTTCCATTATTAATTATACCAAAAATGATGACAAGCAAAAATATTTCAAGCCATGAGATGCCTTGCGCTCGTTCCATCAACGAGATACAAGACGAGGTTGTTGATGAGTTCGCCGATTTGGACGACTGGATGGACAAATACCAAATGCTTATTGACCTTGGAAACGACCTTGAGGCCTTGGACGAGAAGTACAAGAACGAGCAAAATCTCATAGATGGTTGCCAAAGCCGTGTATGGCTGCAATGCGACTACCGAGATGGCGCGCTTTGGTTCACCGCTGACAGCGACGCGCTCATCGTCAAGGGCATCATTGCCTTGCTGCTCAGGGTGGTAAGCGGCCATACGCCGAAGGAAATCATCGACGCCGACCTCTATTTCATTGAGCGCATCGGACTGCGCGAGCACCTATCGCCCACGCGCAGCAACGGCCTGTTGGCTATGGTCAAGCAGGTGAAAGCCTACGCGCTGGCATACATGGCTAAGGAAAACATCTGATAGACATGCGTAAACTCAAGACCATAGAGATGTCAAGGCTCACCGTGGAGGAGTTTAAGGAGGCCCCAAAACTGCCTTTGGTGGTGGTGCTGGACGATGTAAGAAGCCTTTACAACGTGGGGTCGGTGTTTCGCTCGTGCGACGCCTTTCGCGTGGAGGCGGTCTATCTGTGCGGCATCACGGCCACCCCACCCAACGCGGAGATACACAAGACGGCACTCGGCGGTGAGGATTCCGTGGATTGGAGGTATTTTGAGCGTACGGAGAACGCGGTGCGAGAATTGCGCAATCGTGGCTATTTCGTGTATGGTGTGGAGCAAGTGGAAGGCTCGACGAAACTGCAAGATATTCAAAATTCGCAATTGGCTGGCATGAGAGAAGATAGCCATGACGTAAATGGCATAAGCCCATCAAAATTGGAGTGTTCAGCTTTTCGGCCTCATGCAGTGGTCTTTGGCAACGAGGTGAAGGGGGTGAAACAGAGCGTTGTCGACATGTGCGACGGCTGCTTGGAAATACCTCAATTTGGCACCAAGCACTCGTTGAATGTCAGCGTCACCGCGGGCATCGTGATTTGGGAGTTTGCCAAGCAATTCATAAAAGAAGCCTGACCGTTAAAAGTCAGGCTTCTCGTCACTTGTATTTTTGTCAAGTCAATACATATTTTTCTTGTTTTCCCTTGTCGTTTCAAGGCAAGAATTACCGAGATGTGGCTATTTCTATATGTTGGCTCATTTGCCCAACGCCTTTTTCAGCATCTCTGGAATTTCGCTTGTCTCTTTGGCCACGGGCACGCCTGCGGCTTCAAATGCGGCAACCTTGCCCTCTGCAGAGCCGGAACCGCCCGATATGATGGCTCCGGCGTGTCCCATCTGCTTGCCCGGAGGAGCCTGACGGCCTGAAATAAACACGGCCACTGGCTTGGTGACATGCTCCTTGATGTATTTTGCGGCGCGCTCCTCGGCGTCGCCACCAATCTCACCAATCAATGCGATGGAATCGGTATCAGGGTCGTCTTGGAACATCTTGAGCAAGTCCTCGAAGTACAATCCAACCACGGGGTCGCCACCGACGCCCACCGCTGTGGATTGGCCGAGGCCCGCCTGTGTGAGGTTATAAACCACCTCGTAGGTTAGTGTGCCGCTCCTACTGATAACGCCTGTGTGCCCTTTCTTGAACACGTTAGTAGGCATGATGCCCACCATGCTCTCTTCTGGTGAGATAAGTCCAGGACAGTTAGGGCCAATCACCTGCACGCCCTTTATGCGAGCGTAGCGTTGGGCCTCCACGGCATCTATCGTGGGCACGCCCTCGGTGATACAAATCAGCAGTTTGATGCCACCGTCTATGGCTTCAAGCATGGCATCTTTGGCAAAGGCCGCGGGTACGAAGATGATAGAAGTGTTGGCTCCGGTAGCTGCCACGGCTTCTTTCACGGTGTTGAACACGGGAATGCCGTCAACTTCTTGGCCGGCCTTGCCGGGCGATGTTCCACCCACTACATTGGTCCCATACTTTTTCATCTTGGAAGCGTGGAAACTTCCATCTCGTCCAGTGATGCCCTGAACGATCAGTTTGGTGTCTTTATTGATTAGAATACTCATCTTTTAATTCACGATTTATAATTCAAAATTTATGATTGATAATACACGAGTTTGCAGCTCACAATTTACGATTGATCAAATCGCTATGGTTTCTTCATGTGGATTGGCCATTATGAATGGCGCATTATGCATTGTGCTTTAAACTCAGTTCCACGGCGCGATGGCCTGCGTCTGCCATGCTTGATCCCACCTTAAACTGTGTGCCCTCGAGCAGTTTACGACCTTCGGCCTCGTTCGTTCCGGTGAGACGGATGACGATTGGGATGTCTGTCTTCACTATCTTGAACGCTTCTATCAATCCTTTGGCCACATCGTCGCAACGGGTGATGCCGCCAAATATATTGATTAGAACCGTGTTAACGTGCTTGTCAGAGAGCAACAGCTTCATGGCTTCCACTATCTTCTCTGGATTTGAGCTGCCACCAATGTCAAGGAAATTGGCCGGTTCGCCGCCGTAAAGTTTAATCATGTCCATGGTGGCCATGGCTAATCCGGCTCCGTTCACCATGCATCCTATCTTTCCTCCGAGGTTCACGTAGCTGAAACCTTTGTCCTTGGCTTCGCGCTCCTTGCGCTCCTCCTCGGTAGGTTCGAACAGGGCTGCCACATCAGGATGGCGGAACAGCGCGTTGTCGTCAAACGTCATTTTGGCGTCAATAGCTTTCAACGTGCCGTCCTTGAGTTTTACCAATGGGTTGATCTCGGCCAAAGAGGCATCTTTCTCGATAAAAAGACGGTACAAATTTTTGAACAATGGCACGGCTTGTTTTACCTGAGCCATGTTGTCAAAGAGCTTGAAGGCAGCCTCGCGAGCCAAGAAATCGGTCATGCCTATAACGGGGTCGATGACAATTTTTTCTATTTTCTCTGGCGTTTCCTTGGCCACTTGCTCGATGTCCATGCCACCTTCGCGGCTCAACATCATAAGCGGGCATTTCGATTTGCGGTCTACGAGGATGCTCACGTAGTACTCCGAGTCAATGTCTACGGCCTCGCTCACCAGCACGCGGTTAACAGTAAAACCTTTAATGTCCATGCCAAGTATGGCCTCAGCGTGGCTCTTGATTTCGGCCTCGGAGCCGCCAAGTTTCACGCCGCCGGCCTTGCCACGACCTCCGGTGTGCACTTGAGCCTTGACCACGGCACGATCCACACCCAATTTCTTGTAAGCTTCCACGGCCTCGTCAGGTGTACTGCACACGGTGTTGCGATCCACAGGGACACCATAGTCGGCAAAGAAAGCTTTTGCTTGATACTCATGTACCTTCATAGTAAAAATATTTTAAGGGTTTGATAATTGATTGTTTACATTTTACAAATGTACAAATTAATTGAATAGTAAGAAAGAAAACGCTCTTTTTTTTATTTCATTTTCATATCTATTATTTGTTTTTTTGTCTCAAGAACAAATAAAAGCATACTTTTGCACTATCTTTTTCACGATAAATAGTTACCTTTGCATGTAATACACGCTAATGATTATGGAACAGAATTTATTGATTTACAATACGCTTACACGCAGTAAGGAGCTTTTTAAGCCCCTGCATGCGCCACATGTGGGCATGTATGTGTGCGGTCCTACGGTTTATGGCGACCCGCATCTCGGCCACGCACGGCCAGCCATCACGTTCGATGTGCTCTTCCGCTACCTCAGACATTTGGGTTATAAGGTGCGCTATGTGCGCAATATCACTGACGTGGGCCATCTTGAGCATGACGCGGACGACGGCGACGACAAGATAGAGAAGAAAGCGCGGTTGGAGCAATTGGAGCCCATGGAGATAGCCCAGCATTATACCAACCGTTACCACAAGGCCATGGAAGCCCTCAACGTGCTGCCGCCGAGCATCGAGCCGCATGCCACTGGGCATATCATCGAGCAAGAACAACTGGTCAAGCAGATTATGGATAACGGCTATGCCTACGAGAGCAACGGCTCCATTTATTTTGACGTGGCCAAGTATGACAAGCATCACAAGTACGGCATCCTGTCCGGTAGAAACCTCACCGATATCATCAATAACAGCCGGCAGTTGGCCGGCACGGCCGAAAAGAGAAACCAAGCCGACTTCGCGCTGTGGAAAAAAGCCATGCCCGAGCATATCATGCGATGGCCCAGTGAGTGGAGCGAGGGTTTTCCCGGTTGGCACTGCGAGTGCACTGCGATGGGGCGCAAGTATTTGGGCAGCCACTTCGACATACACGGTGGTGGCATGGACTTGGTGTTTCCGCATCACGAATGTGAGATAGCGCAGGCCGTGGCAAGCCAGGGTGACCAGATGGTTCGTTACTGGATGCACAACAACATGATTACCATCAATGGCAAGAAGATGGGTAAATCGCTTGGGAACTTCATCACATTGGAACAGTTTTTCAATGGCTCGCACGCATCGTTGGACAGCGCATACTCGCCCATGACCATCAGGTTTTTCATTTTGTCGGCCCATTACAGGGGCACGGTAGATTTTTCAAATGATGCGCTCAAGGCCGCTAAAAAAGGCTATGACCGTCTGATGACCGGCATGGCCGATCTTTCTCGTGTACAGGCCGCTAAGGAAAGTTCGTCTGAAATATCAGAGTTCGTGGGAGCTTTGCGCCAACGTCTCTACGACGCCATGAACGATGACTTACAAACACCACTTGTCATCAGCACCCTATTTGAGGCTTGCCACATGGTAAACATGCTTGTGGACCACAAGGTCAATATATCCGTGGCAGACCTTCAGGAGTTGGGCGACGCCATGCGTCTATTCGCGTTTGACCTGCTCGGACTGAGAGACGAGAAAGGACAGAGCGACGAGGCTCGCGAGGAGGCTTACGGCAAGGTGGTGGAGATGGTGCTCAAGTTGCGCCAGCAAGCCAAGCAAGCCAAGGATTGGGCTACCAGCGACCAGATCCGTGACGCTCTCGCCGAGGCAGGTTTTGAGATAAAAGATACCAAGGATGGGGCCACGTGGAAGCTCAACATATAAGTTGAGTTTCTGGATTACAGGTCAGTACGGCAAACGCCCAACGCGAAGTTCGCGTTGGGCGTCATAGTCAAACAGCAACAATAAATTTTCGAAATAAGTTCATAAAACACATGTATTTGATGTTTTTGAACTTTATTTTTTCCTTTCGTAGCCTCAAATCAAGAAGAAAAGAGACACGCCTACCACGGAGATAACGGCTCCGACAATGCCCTTGAGCGTGATTTTCTCATGAAAGAAATAGTGGGCTGGAAGCAATATCATGATAGGGCTTGTGGCCATCAGCGTGCTCGCGATGCCCGCCGCGGTGTATTGCACGGCCATGAGCGAGAAGCCCACGCCAATCACCGGACCAGAGAATACGGCGATGAGCAGTGCCCACAGTGCCTTGGTGTCGTGTGCGCTTTGTCGTAATTTTTGTCCTTGCCCAGTCACTACGAGAAACACTCCCCAGCAAATTAGGCCGGCAACGCACCTGATAAGGTTGGCGCTGAAGGGCAGATAGTTTTCCATATCGGCCACCATCGTTTGTGGAATGTCGGCCGTGTAATAGTCTAAGCCTATCTTGCTGAGCACCAATCCCAATCCCTGTCCTAACCCTGCGCCGATGCCAAAGAGTACGCCTTTGACTGGCAATTGCAGCGAAAGAAAACGCCCTTTGTTCTCACCCTTGCTCAGTACGGATATGGCTATGCCAAGCATGGTCACCATCATGGCTATCAGACTGCCCACGCTCATCACTTGTCCGAGCATGGCCCAAGCCGAGATGGCGGTGAACATGGGCGCAAGTGTCATAAAGAGTTGGCCGTAGCGCGACCCAATGCTGATATAGCTGTTGAACAAGCACCAGTCGCCGAGAAAATATCCCACCACGCCCGAGGCCATGAGCCACGCCCAACTGGTCGCACTTGCATGCGTGGGCCATGCCTCACCCGTAAACCACCACATCATGAGTAGCGAGAAAATGAGTGCCAACGCCATGCGCCACACATTGGTGACGGTGACACCTATGCGCTTGCTGGCCACCTCGCATGTCATGGCTGCAATGGTCCATGAGAAGGCTACGCCCAAGGAAATGATCTCGCCTAAATATTGTATGTGCATAATATATGTAATGTTGTACTCTGTTGTGAGTTGTCAAATTGCAACGTCGGCTGTTGGTACGCATGCCAATGATGGTAATGTCAAGTGGAAGCGCAGCCCATTTTAAGATTTTGCAAAATTACAACAAATAAGCGTAATAAAATCTCTTTCAACTTAATTTTTTGACGTTGATATTCACGTTCGTGACCTGTTCCGTGCGGATTGTGTTTGTGCGACACACCTCAGCCCTTATCATGGCACGCTTGTGGTTTTCTTTTCCGTAATCGTAGAATGGGAGGCAGGGATGCTATTGGGTAGATATTGGGTGGCGATCATTTCATGCCGAGGCTCTATCCAAAGAGAGAGTGCAGTTTTGCTCTTTAAGAAAAAACACATTGTGTGCGTACACAAACTGTTGATTTAGGTCAAGAAAAGGGTTATTTCGTGGATTATGGGTTTAAAATATTTGTGGCATCCCGTATTTCGGCCTATCTTTGCAATGTCAAAAGGAAACAAGGTCTCTGTGAAGAGATGTTCCAGCGACAATTTATTCAATAGGTTTAAAGTTAGTAGATTGTTTCATATAGGTTTTTAGTTTTTAGGTTTAAGATTAGATTTTTAGGTTATTCAATTAGGTTATTAGTAATTTAAGGTAATTTTAAAGATTAGTTTTTAGGTTAGCACAAATCCCCATCTCCGCATAGGAGAGTTGGGAATTTGTGTTTTTATATACCCCATGTTCTTTGTGAGCCAAACACGAACAAAGGTGGCATGCGCAAAAATAGAGCGGTCGTGCCGCTCGCTGCAGTGTGTCATTCCGATGGTTTTGACGGGCTATGGTGGCTCCACGCATTGCCATGTGGCTTATTTTGCATTGCCATGTGGCCTATTTTTCTTTGGCTATAACAAAGTCGAGCTGCCTTTTTTGCAGATTGGCACTGGCCACTTGTATGCGAATAGGGTCGCCAAGTTGGTACTTGTGATGATGCCTTCTTCCACGCAGCACAAAGTTTTTCTCGTCGAAGTCGTAGTAGTCGTCATCCAGATCGTGCATGGGCACCATGCCCTCGCAGTGATTTTCGTCTATCTCGGCGTAAATGCCATAGCTGGTAATGCCGCTGATGTGCGCGTCATAACATTCGCCTATCTTATCGCCCATAAACTCCACCATCTTGTATTTGATAGAGTCGCGTTCGGCGTTTTGCGCTATTTGTTCCATGTCGGAGCAGTGCTCGCACAATTCTTCGTATCGCCTCTCGTTGGCAGAGCGTCCCCCGGCTTGGTATCTTGTGAGCAAACGGTGCACCATGGTGTCTGGATAGCGACGTATGGGCGATGTGAAATGCGTGTAGTAATCAAACGCAAGTCCAAAGTGCCCAATATTATGTACGCTGTATTTAGCTTTCATCATGGCGCGTAGAGCCACGCTTTGAATGACCTTTTCCTCTCGCTTGCCTTCGCAACTGTCCATCAGTTTGTTAATGCTGCGAGCCATGGCGGCTTTGGTGCCATCAGTTTTCACCTTGTAGCCAAACTTGGCTATAAACTCGCGAAGGTTTTCCATCTTCTGTGGGTCGGGGTTGTCGTGCACGCGATAAGGTAGCGTTTTGACAGCTTTGCCTTTTGTTTTTTTGCCAAAAGTCTCCGCCACGGTCTTATTGGCCAATAGCATGAACTCCTCAATGAGCTTGTTGGCGTCTTTAGAACGCTTATAGTAAGCGCGGGTGGGATGTCCCGCTTGGTCAATGTCGAAGTGCAGTTCCTCAGAGTCGAACTTCACCGATCCGTTCTTGAAACGGCGTTCTCGCAGATGCTTGGCTAATCTGTCAAGCGTGCACAATTGCCATCCGTTTTCGCCTTTGTAGCCTCGGTTTTTAGGGTCTGGAGCTGGTTTGCCAGTACCATCCACCACACCGTTGTCTTCTAAGATTTGTTGTACTTCTTCGTAGGCATAACGTCTATTGGAGCGAATGATAGCGTGCACCAATCGAAAATTTCGCACGTATGCGTCCTCGTCAAGGTCAAACACGGCGCTATAGGTGAGTTTGTCCTCTTCCGGGCGTAGTGAGCAGATGAAATTGCACAGTCGCTCGGGCAGCATGGGGATAGTGCGGTCTACGAGATAAACCGATGTGCCTCGGTTAGCGGCTTCTTTGTCAATGACACTTCCCTCCTTTACATAGTGCGAGACATCGGCGATATGCACGCCCACCTCCCATAACCCATTGTCCAATTTTTTGATGGACAGCGCGTCGTCAAAGTCTTTGGCGTCAGCTGGGTCTATGGTACAAGTCCACGTTTCACGAAAATCCTCGCGCTCGGCCACGTCTTGAGGCGTAATCTCCGCCTTGATTTGCTCGGCCGCCCGCTCTACTTTCTTGGGGTATTTGTAGGGCAATCCAAATTGAGCGAGGATGGTGTTCATCTCCACATCATTGTCACCGCTCGCGCCGAGCACGTCTATCACCTCACCCACGATATTGCGATGATCCTCGTCTGGCCATTGCGTTATCTTCACCATAGCCTTGTCATTGGTCTTGCCTCCCTTGAGCTTGTTTTTGGGAATAAGTATGTCGTGCACGAAAACCCCACTTTGAGGATTGAGAAATGCGATATCCTTGCTCACGGTCAGTTTGCCCACGAATACGTCCTTGGCGCGTTCGAGTATCTCGATCACCTGCGCCTCCTTGATGTGTTTCTGCCTTCGGGCATTGAACGATACGCGCACACGGTCGCCCGTGAGCGCTGACATCGAGTTGCGCTCGGCCACGAAGATAGGTTTCTCGTCGCCATCAGGTATGAACGAGTTCTTGCCATTGGCCTTGCGTATAAACTTGCCTTCCTGTACCTGCCCTTTGGTATTGAGCGTGTAAGAGTTTTCTGAGACTTTATTGATATAGTCGTCCCATGCCATCTCCTCCATGATATCAATGGCTAACATCTTCATGGGGTGGGTTGAAAGATGTAGGCTACGAAATATCTCTTTGAACGATAGCGTCTTTCCTGGTTGCGTCGAGAAATAATCTTCGAGCATGGCAGCCAATTGCTTCTTGGACAATCTCTTACTGCTTTTTTTTCCTTTTACCATAGTTTGTCGATTTAAAATTGTCATGGGTTAGGGCGAATGGGGTATCTGCTAATATGCTTGGCTTTGCGTCTCAAAATCTTTTTAGGAGGCACCGATATCCTCAATTATTGGCGTAAAGCGTCAAATTGATAGGCCTCAAATCGTAACCGGCTGCTGTATTAGCGTCTACACTGTCAGTGTGCCTGACAAAACCTTGTAATTATATATGCAAATTAACAAAAAATAATTGAGGAAACCTAATTTCATTTTGATTATTTTGCAAATCATTCGATTTGTATTAACTTTGTAACCTGATAATTATGAAAATATTAATAACTGGTGCCAGTGGGTTCATTGGCAGTTTTATTGTGGAAGAAGCGCTGCGTCAGGGCTTTGAAACATGGGTTGGCGTGCGCTCTACCAGCTCGCGCCAATATCTGCAAGATACCCGTATCCACTTCTTGGAGCTTGACTTTAGCTCGGAAGATATGCTCGTGCGGCAGCTTGATGGGCATGCGTTCGACTATATAGTGCATGCCGCCGGAACCACCAAATGTCTGCATGCCGATGATTTTTTCAAGATAAACTATGAGGGGACGGCCAATTTTGTGCATGCCATCTTGAGGTCTCGCATGCCTCTCAAACGTTTTGTCTATATCAGTACGCTCGGTGTTTATGGAGCCATTCATGAGGAGATGCCTTATCAGGAAATAAAAGAAGATGATACACCCAAGCCCAATACGGCTTATGGCAAGAGCAAACTGATGGCCGAGCGTTTCTTGGACAGCATAGGCAACGATTTCAATTATATCATCCTCAGGCCTACTGGCGTGTACGGACCGCGTGAGAAAGATTATTATTTAATGGCCAAAACCATCAAGAGGCACTTGGATTTCAGTGTTGGTTACAAGCGGCAGGATATCACGTTCGTGTATGTCAAGGATGTGGTCCAGGCCGTTTTCTTGGCGATGGACCGTGGCATGTCGGGGCGAAAATATTTCCTTACCGATGGCAAGGTATATCAAAGTAGCACTTTCAGCGACTATCTGCGCGAGGAGCTCGGCAACCATTGGTGGGTCAGGATAAGGGTTCCGGTATGGGTACTCAGGCTCGTCACGGCTTGTGGCGAGTGGATAGGTCGCATGACTGGTACGGTATCGACTTTGAACAACGACAAGTACAATATAATGAAACAACGCAATTGGCGTTGCGACATCGAGCCCGCATGCGACGAGTTGGGCTATCATCCGCATTATGACTTGAGCAAGGGAGTCAAGGAGACGGTGGCTTGGTATAAAAAAAACAAATGGCTATAACAGCCTTTACATAGCATGAAGCTAAAAAAATACTTTATATTGGAGAAGAAACCCGCCCGTGGGTTAATGCCGTTAGAGTGGGTAGTGCTCACCTACATGGCGTTCACGTTGCTCGTGGTGCTCTTTGGCAGGACAAGTCTTGAAAATCCAGATGCTGCCATTTGGAGTCGCATGCGTGTTGGAGCCACTACCGTGGGTATATGGATGGTCTATAGGCTCATTCCCTGCAGAGCCACTCGCCTGCTCCGTGTGGCGGTGCAGATGGCGTTGTTGAGCTGGTGGTACACAGACACTTACCTGCTCAATTGCCTTTTTCCCAATCTCGACCACGTCTTTATTCGTGCCGAGCAGGCTGTCTTCGGGTGTCAACCAGCCCTCCTCTTTGCTCAACTTTACCCGCAATTATTTTTCAGTGAGCTCATGGACATGGCCTACGTGAGTTATTTTCCCATCATAACCACGGTCATTTTATATTATTTTTTTAAGCGGTACAACGATTTCGAGCATGCCTCGTTTGTCATTCTCGCTTCGTTCTTCGCTTTCTATGTCATCTACGACTTGGTTCCCGTCACTGGGCCAATGTATTATTACCACGCCGTCGGGATTGACCAAATCGCCAAAGGAGTATTCCCCAATTTAGGCTATTATTTCCGCACTCATCTCGACATGATGCAGTCGCCGGGCTATAAAAATGGCATATTCTATAACCTTCTCACCATGGCCCACGATTCGGGCGAACGGCCCACGGCCGCCTTCCCCAGCTCGCATGTGGGTATTTCGGTGGTTTGTATGATGTTGGCTTGGCGCACGGGCAGTCGCAAGTTGTTTTTCACGCTCCTGCCTTTCGCCATGCTCATTTGCCTTGCCACGGTGTATGTGCGTGCCCATTATGCCATCGACGTGCTGGCTGGACTGGTGGTCGGTGTGGCGTTTTATTGTGGGTGGTCGCATGTGTCCAAACGTTTTCACACCATTCGCAGATAATTACCCACGATTTTGAAGGTAAAAAACTGTCACACTATTCTATTTTGGCGCAAGGTTGCGAATAAGAATGATATTATTCGTAACTTTGCACACCATAACGTTTTACGATAATGACAAAGAAACTATATATCGAAACTTACGGCTGTCAGATGAACGTGGCCGACTCGGAGGTAGTGGCCTCGGTGATGCAAATGGCCGGTTACACTCTCACTGACAACGAGGCAGAGGCAGACGCCATCTTCTTGAATACATGCTCTATACGCGAGAATGCGGAGAACAAAATTTATCATCGGCTCGACGCCTTGCACGCCGAGCAGCGCAAGCATGCGGCCGCCCAACCCGACGCATTGGCGCCCCACCCCATTCTTGGCGTGTTGGGCTGCATGGCGGAGCGTGTCAAGGACGATTTGGTGAGGAACCACCACGCCAATTTGGTGTGTGGGCCAGACGCTTACCTCAACCTTCCGGAGATGATAGCGGCTGTGGAGGTGGGCCAACCGGCCATCGACGTGCAGCTATCCACCACCGAGACATATCGCGACGTGGTGCCTCGGCGTATCGGTGGCAACCGAGTAAGCGCCTTCGTGAGCATCATGCGAGGTTGCAACAACTTTTGCCATTACTGCATCGTGCCCTTTACACGGGGGCGAGAGCGCAGTCGTGATGTGGATAGCATACTGCGCGAGGTCAGCGACTTGCGCGACAAGGGGTTCAAAGAAGTGACACTGTTGGGACAAAATGTGAACAGTTATGGTCTGCTTCCTAATGGCAAGCGACCGGACAACGGCACGTCTTTTGCGCAATTGCTGCGACAAGTGGCGCGCGAGGTGCCCGACATGCGAGTGCGTTTCACCACCTCAAACCCGGAAGACATGACCGAGGACATACTCCACGCCGTGGCCGATGAGCCAAATCTGTGCAACCATATACATTTCCCGGCACAGAGTGGGAGCAGCAAGGTGCTCAGGCTCATGAACCGCAAGTATACACGAGAAGACTATTTGGAAAAGGTAGCGGCTATCAAGCGCATCATACCCGACTGCGGACTGACTACGGATATTTTCGTGGGCTACCACGACGAGACGGAGGACGACTACCAGCAGACGCTCAGTTTGGTGCGCGAGGTGGGCTTCGACTCGGCCTTCATGTTCAAGTATAGCGAGCGGCCGGGCACATATGCGGCCAAGCATTTGCCAGACAATGTGCCCGAGGAGGAGAAGGTGAGACGCTTGAACGAGCTTATCAAGCTGCAAACAGAGATCAGCGCCGAGCAGAACAAGAAAGACGAGGGTAAAGAGTTTGAGATACTCGTTGAGCGTTTCGGTAAGCGCAGCCATGACCAGCTCATGGGTCGCACGCCGCAAAACAAGGCCGTCATCATACCTCGGGGCCGTCACCACATAGGCCAACGAGTGCGTGTGCGTGTCACACGCTCAACCTCTGCCACGCTCATTGGTGAGCCGTTGGAGTGACCCATGCTTGGGCATCGGTGTCATCAGCCGTGTGCGCCACGTCGTTTTGCTCATGGCCGCGCGCCACAGTTGGGCGCGGTTCGCACTCTTGAAAACTTTTGACAAAGTATCGCTCATAACTCGCGTTTTTGCAAACGAATGCCCCTTTGGCAGCAAATACGCGAATTATGAGCGTTTTTTATAACAAGCTAAAATACAACATTTTATACCTTTATTGTATTTTTTCGCATCCAAAAAAATGCCATACATTTTGCCATTGTTACCTATTCGTATGGCGATTAGGCCTTCATCGCGCTCCCATTGACAACCCATCGCGTTGCCTTTACGACCTAAAGGCACAGCCATTAGCTACTCATCGCGTTGTGTTGCCCAAATAAATCGGTGGGCGAGATGGGCACGAAGCCAAAATCATCTGTATTTTCTCTCTGTAATGACACTTTCCGAAGGCCCTGTTTTTGTGATTTTTTCCCGACAATATTTGTTTTCTGTCATATCATAGCGGCTTGTTGGTTATATCCAAGTATTTTTGCAACACCAACAACGATATGATGCGCTCGCGTCGCCCATCCTTGAATTGTGCTACAAATTCGTGCGCGTGCTCTATGATGCGTTGAGCCTCGTCAGGGTGCGCTATGTAGTGGTTGAGCTGTTCTGTCAGGTCTGAGAAGTCGGCTTTCACCTCAATATAGTGATAGTTTGGGATGAGCTTGCCCTCCATGAACCATGTCTCACACGTGGGGCGCGGCATCACGGCGATGGAGTTTGACGACATAATCCATTTCAGGTTGGTGGCCACGTCGTTGCCCTCGAGGGCCATGACAAATTTATAGTCCAAGTGTTTGCGCAAGCTAATCTTGGGCTTGTGCCACTCCTTGAAGCGTGCATCCACCACGCCCGCGTCCACCATGGGATGTCCAAAGTATTTTTGTATGAAATCGTATCGGTTTTGCTTGATGCAGTCTCCCTCTTTCTGCCCTATCTCTCCGCGAAATATCACCATGTCTTTTTTTTCCTCAAAACGCTTGCTGTCGTTCACGAAGAGGAAATGGCGCACCCTGTCCAGTTTCATGAGCACGGAGTTGGCGTTGTCGCCTCCAATGGGCCTACTTTTGGTGATGGAGGGCAACGTGGGCACGTTGGTGATGTCGCCGGGCAACAATAGCCATTTGAGCGCAGGGTCGAAAGCCTTGGCGTATCGGTAGGAGTCAAGGTAATACACTTTGGGTCGCACCACGGGCTGCCGGCCGATGGGCGTGGCCTGCTGGCTGAAAGCCTGATGGTCTATGGGCGTTAGGTTGGTGAGCCGGTTATAATAGCTCACTCTCTCGTGGATATAGGTTTGGTCCTTGCGCTTGGCCAAGGCTTTCATGTCGCGTGCCAAGAGCTGTCGCAGCACGGCGTGTGGCATGGCTATCTGTGAGTATGCCGTGGCGTAATAGGCCAACTTGGAGTTTTTGTCACGATGAAACAATCCGTTGATATTTTGCCGCAAATGGGTCATGGTGGGTGTTCGTGTTATGATGTGAGTGTGTCGTAGAAGCGCAGATAGTCTCGCGCTATCTTTTGTGGGGAGAAACGGCGTGTCACGTCTTGCCTGAGCGCGGTCCTGTCGTATGATTTTTGCATGGCTTGTCCAATGCCTTCGATTAGCGCCTCTGTGCTGAAATCGGCGTATCTGACGCCATTCTCAGGAGTGATTAGCTCGTCTGAGCCGCTACATGGGCTCATGATGACGGGTGTGCCGCATGCCAACGCCTCGAGTGGGGCCTGTGCAAAATCCTCTTTTAGGCTGGGCAGGCAGAAGAAATCGGCTGCTGATAGTATTTGCGATATTTTTCCCGGGTCGGTGTGAAAGCCCATCTCCATGACGTTTGGCCACGACTTTTTGCCACGATTTTTGCCAATGGCCAATATGCGATATTGTGGGTTCATGCGCTTGAGGGCCTCTGACAATTGTCCCAAACCCTTGCGCGGGTCGCCGATGGCGTAGGCGCAAAATCCGAACAGCTTGGTATCGGGCAGTGTCAACGCCTGTCGAGCGTAGGCTCGGTCGTATGGCTTGAATAGCGAGCAATCCACCAAGTTGTGTATGATGGTTTTATGGGCGCGCGCCAGCATCTCGTGGTCGTGGTACTCATCGTAGATGGCTTTTGACAAGAACACCACGCCCAATCGCTCTATATCTCGCGTGTATGACAGTTTGAGACGGTAGTATTTTTGTTCGAGCGGATGGTCTCGCAGGCATTGGTCTTTCACGCTCGCGATGCCATGAAGCATGCTCTCGTCGTGCAGCGTGAAGACGATGGGCTTGTGGCTGTATGCCTTGAAAAACGAGGGATAGTCTATCAATCCGCCTATCCAGTGCAGGTGTATCACGTCGGCCGACGCTATCAGTGGGTTGTGGGTTAGGTCTATGGGCGATATAGGCAGGGTGTAAGTGGCTTGGCGCTGTCGTCCCAATTCTCTGCAGGTGTTGATCTCGTCAGGCATTCCGAGCAGTTTTTTCACCTTTCGGCGCGCGCTTTGCAAGAAATATGCCACGGTACCAACCTGATGCACGAAGTTGTCGGTGTGCGTTCGGTGCATCACTATGAGGTGAGCGTCCATGCCCAAGTCGCGTTGTGCCTTGCAGATGCGATAGGCGCATAGCCCTGCCCCACCCGTGTCAGCTGTGCTGATGTGTACTATTTTTTTCATGTTGGATAGGTGTTGAGAGTTTTTTAGGTTATTTTCCTCGTAGCTTGCATAGCAAGTAGACGAAGTACAAGCGCGGTAACAGTCTGATTTGTGTTTGTATGTCGTCCACTTCGGCTATCACTCGCATGTTGTCTTTGAGGCCCATGGAGCGTTTGCGGTTGGATATGCCTCCGGTGTCGAACACCGCGATGGGGAAATGTAGTTGTTTGAACCGTTTGCGCTCGCGATACATTTGCTTGAAAAATTTGAAGTCGGCGGATAGTTTGTGTGTCGTGTCGAAGGGTGTTTGCAGCAGGCACGAGCGGCGGGTGAGGCAGCTTTGGTGGCAAAAGAACATGCGGTGCGCGACGTGCGGTGGCTCGGCCTCCTTGACGATGCCGTCTTTTACCACGTCTCCATAGACGATGTCTGCCTGAATGTCATGCTCGAAAATACGCCGCAACACTTCTTCGTTGGCAAACTCGTCGCCAGCGTTCAAAAACATGACCCATTCTCCTGAGGCTTGGCGCGCGCCTTTGTTCATAGCGTCGTATATGCCATTGTCTGGCTCTGAGACCCAATGGTCCACCTTGTTTGCGCTCTGTTTGATTAGCTCCACGCTGCCATCTGTGGACGCGCCGTCCACGATGACATATTCCAAGGCATCGTATCGTTGCTCGAAGACGCTGCGCATGGTGGTCTTGAGCGCTTCTTTGGCGTTGTAGCATACGGTGATGACCGTAACCGTGGGTAATGAATGATGGTTCATGGGCGATATGATCTTTAGCGGTGTATGTCGGCTTGGCGTAAAGAGCGGTAGGCCTCCAACACTTGGTTGGCCACGTCAGCGTTCTCGAAACGGCGCACGTAGGCTTGGCTTTGGGCTATGCGCTCGTCTCTTCCGGGGCTGCCTTGGAGCGACGCCGCTATGGCTTGGGCCAAGGCTTCCTCATCGTCAGGGTGCACGTACAGGCTGTTAGGGCCTCCCGCCTCTTCCAAGCACGATCCCGTGCATGCCACCACGGGCAATCCGCTCTGTATGGCCTCAATGATGGGAATGCCAAAACCCTCGTAGCGTGAGGGGTATACGAAGCATTCCGCTTGCTGGTAAATGGCCGGCAACTCATCGTTGCCCACGTCGTGAAGCATGCGGACGCGAGGCTCAAGCCCGTGGGCATGGATGTATTTTCTCACTTTTTGAAGATATGGCGTGGCCCTACCCACGGCTACGAGCGACACGTCTGTCGGTAGGTGTCGCACGGCCTTGACGGCCAAGAGCAGGTTTTTCCGTTCCTCGATGGAGCCAACGTAGAGTGCGTATCGTTGGGGCAAGTGGTGCGTCTGCCGTGCGCTTTGCAGGTGATCGGCGCTGGCTGGTTGTTTGAAATGGGTTCGGCAGGCTTGGTATATTACCTTGATTTGACGCTCCGGATAGTTGGAGAAGGCCATGATGTCGCGCTTGGTGCATTCGCTGATGGCTATGATTTGGTCAGCCTCGCGGCATGTGGCGAGAAATTTTCGTTTGTAAAGATAAGCGTCTATGCGCTTGTAATATTCTGGATGGCGCATGAAGATGAGGTCGTGTATGGTCACGATGCTTTTGATGCCGCTATTTTTGATGCCTGCGGGCAGTTCGCCGGAGAGACCATGGAAGATGTCCACGCCGTCGGATACGAGTTGCTTCGTGATGCCACGATGTCGCCACCAGTCTTTTTGCAGGCGGCAACGCGCGTTTTCTGGATAGCAAAACGTGACGTTGTCGGCCTTGCTTACCTGTGCTCGCAGGTCTTCATGCCCACTGTCGGGGGCATACAACCTGAGGTTAAGGTGTGGGTTACCATCGGCGAGCGCGTTGACAAGCGTGCGCCCATAGTTGCCCAGGCCCGTGTAGTTGCTCACGATGCGCTTGGCGTCAAAACCAATGGTGGTATGGTTTGGGTTGTCGGTCATGTTGGTGGGTGGTGTTTGTTGGTGATCCATCTTCTATGAATGGCGAGAAGAAAATCGTTGGCTGGCTATTCGGGCGCGATGCCATATCGCCGGTTATACTCCTCGCGTGTGCGTTTCCAACGATTGTGACTCCACAGCCATAGTGCCGGTTGGCGGCGTATGGTTTGTTCCAAGAGGGCAAAATAGCGGTTGGTGAGTTCCCACTGCGCGCAGTCTTTGGGGTGGCGGGAGATGAGCTGCATGCGGCAAATGTAGTGCCCGCGCCCCACTCTACGCAAGTCGCCGTAGAAGCACGCTTGGTCCATGTGCCTGATGATGCGCTCGGTACCAGTAAGGACGGGCGTGTCGTGGTTCAGAAAATCTACCCAATGGTGAATGTTGTTCCACATTGGCACTTGGTCGGCTATGTAGCCCACCACCACCGTTTGGTGCTTGCGTTGCAGGTCTATAATCTTTCTGATAGACTCCTGCATGGGTATGCAGCGGGCGTTGTGCAGCTCTCTGACATGCTTGAAGAGCCGGTCGAAGCTCTCGTTTTCCAAAGGATGGTATAGCTGGCAACATTGTGCCGAGGAGTCTATCCAATAGGGCAAGGATGTTATCCACTCCCAATTGCAGTAGTGCCCGAGGTAAATGCCACATGATTGGCCTTCGGCAAGCACTTTGTTAAACTCGTCCATGCCCTCAAACTGGATGTGCCTCTTGAGTTGCTGTTGGCTCATGGTCATCAATTTGATGGTCTCCACAATGTAGTCGCAGAACCAATGGTAAAACTCCTTGGCTATCGCTTGTATCTCGGGCGCGGTTTTCTCAGGGAAACTTGAGGTTAGGTTTTGGAGAATAATGTCGCGTCTGTATCTCACCACGTGGGTGATGAGCCAATATAAAATGTCTGACAACACGTACAGCACCCGTAGTGGTAACAGTGACAAGGCGTACCATAATGCGTAGCCCATGGCGTATGCGGTGTTGCGTAACAGTTTTTTCATGGCTGCGGTTTGTGGGTTGAGTTGGCTTGGTGGCCCAGTGGTTGGAGTTTGTCGTTCGCCATGCGGTACATGTATTGGTAGATAATGGCTTTTAGCTCGCGCTCCATTTGGGCTTGCTGGCCTATTTTTCCTATCAGGTTATGTTGCATCAAACGGTCGTCTAAAGCGTAGATGGCACGCGTGCGCTGTCCGTCAAACTGCAACACATAGCCGTATTTGCAATATTGATAGATACCGTTGAGATAGTTTACGGCGTAAGTTTGGTTTGTCGGAGTGGTTAGCAGGTCGCAACCAAACGAGAGGAATGGCTTGTCGTAACCCAGTGCGCTGAGCACCGTGGGCAACACGTCTATTTGCTGTGCGATGCCGTCGCGCATGCCCGGTTTGATCTCTCCGCTTGGGTCGAAGAGGATGAATGGCGAGGAAAAGCCACCTATGTCGGTTTGATATTCGGCGTGGTCGCTTTGGTTGGTGTGGTCGCTGAGGATGACGAAGATGGTGTTTTTGTACCAAGGTTGTTTACTGGCGGTGTCAAAAAATCGGCCTATGGCCATGTCGGTGTACCTGATGCACTTGTGTATGGGGAGTTTTCCCTCGGGATAGACGGCTTTGTATTTGTCTGGAATGACAAACGGCGTGTGGCTCGACACCGTGAAACAGGCGGTCATGAAAGGCTGCCGCATCTCGCCTATCTTGGTGGCCCAGTACTGTAAGAATGGCTCGTCCCAAATTCCCCAATGGCCATCGAAATCGGCGTCGCCCCCAAAACGCGGGTCTTGGGCATAGTCTTGCCGACCATAGTAGTGCTCGAACCCTATCTTGTTGGCCAATGCGAGAAATCCCATGCTGCCCCTGTTGGCCCCATGGAAGAAAGCCGTGGAGTAACCCTCGGCGCGCAACAGTCCGGCTATCCCTGTGTAATCGTTCATGGAGGCCGACGTGAGGACGAATGGCTCCTTGAACATTGGAATGCCGCATAGCACCGATGGCATGCCGTCTATGCTCTTACGGCCGTTGCAAAACGAGTGTTTGAACACCATGCTTTTACCAATGAGGCTGTCCACATGGGGAGTGTAGCCCTTGTATTGCCCATTCTCCAACCAATGGTTGAAGGCCCCGATATATTCCCGTCCGAAACTCTCCACGATGAGTATCACCACGTTTTTGCGTTTAAAAGCGTGCGTGGGTTTGGGCTGATGGATGGGTGAGAACACGCGCTCGGCGGACGACAAGCTCGCGTAATAGTTAGGAATTTCAAACACATTCTTGCCAATGGTCCGGATAAGCGAGAATGGGGTGTTGAGCACCAAGGCGCACTCGGTGGGATGTTGCACGTATTGGTTGGCGTTGTTGATTGTGATGGGCCTGATGCCTGAGCTGAGACCACCCCGGCAAGCGCCTATGCACAGTGGCGCAATGAGCGCCAATATCACTATCTGCGAGATAGCGAACCGCACGCGATGGCGCGTGGAGCTAAACTGCTCGTGGCTCAAATGGGGTTTGCGATACAACCTGCACGTCAAGCCGATTACCACGATGGCCAAGAGCAGCAAATACCAATGGTTTAGTGTCTGGGTGAGGAATATGTCGGCTAAATTACTCTCATGGCTGAACTCGCTGAACACATTCGTGGTGGTGCGGCGCAGGGTGAATGGGAAATAAACGGCGTCACAGAGATTAATGACCAATGCCAAGCCGTTAACAATGACAAACAACCACTTGCAGAATAAATGGTAACCCCTCCGCTCTTTCAACCATAACGGAAAGAGCATGAGCACGATGTACAGCGCGTTTGTGTAGACGATGGCCGATCGGTCGAAGATGTAGCCACCGTAAAAAAGGGTAGATAGCTGTCTGAAAGACAGGTCGTTGGCAAAGTAATGCCAGTTTTCGAGGAGAAAAGCGAGGCGTGCGATGGCGTAGATGGCAAAGGCCACGCAGATGTTGATGAGCGTGGTCCATGCCGGCTCGAGGTATCTTGCGAGTGAATTACGGTAAATTTTCATCAGTCTTTAAGCTTTCCTTAGTCCCTCTTGGTTTCTTTTTCTCATGGATATCATACCTCTTGCATGTCGTGAAGCCTCTTGTAATAGCCGTCCAAGGCCAACAGTTGGTCGTGCGTGCCGCTCTCCACTATTTTGCCTTCGTGCAGCACGAATATCTCGTCGGCGTGCTTGATGGTGGAAAGGCGGTGCGCTATGGCCACGGTGGTGCGTGTGCTCATCAGTCGTTCCAAGGCGTCTTGCACCAATCGCTCGCTCTCCGTGTCAAGGGCACTGGTGGCCTCGTCGAGTATCAGTATGGGCGGATTTTTGAGAATGGCGCGCGCTATCGACACGCGTTGACGCTGCCCGCCGCTTAGCCTGCCGCCCCGATCGCCAATGCAGGTGTCCATGCCACGCTCCGATTCCATGATGAAGTCGTAGGCGTTGGCTATCTTCATGGCGCGCTCCACTTGCTCGTTGGTGGCTCGCTCCACCCCGAAGGTGATGTTGTTGAAGAAGGTGTCGTTGAACAAGATGGCTTCTTGGTTGACGTTTCCTATCAGCTGTCGCAGGTCGTGGATGCCTATTTGGCGCACGTCCACGCCGTCCACGAGCACCGCTCCCTCCTGAACGTCGTAATATCTCGGTATGAGGTCGACCAAAGTAGACTTGCCGCTGCCGCTCTGTCCCACAAGGGCGATGGTTTTTCCCTTGGGTATTGTCAGGTTGATATGGCGCAATACCCACTGGTCCTTGTACTTGAACGACACGTCCCTGAACTCTATTTGGTGCTCGAACGACTTGATATGGACGGGCGAGGAGCTCTCCTTGATATTGTTCTCGGCGTTTAATATCATGTCCACGCGATCTATGGAGGCCAACCCCTTCATAATGCTGTATCCGGCCTTGGACAGCTCTTTGAGCGGGTTGATGATGCTGTAGAGTATCACCAAGTAATAGATAAAAGTGGGGCCGCTTAGCGCTTGGCCGCCCAGCACCAACGATCCGCCGAACCACAGCACGATAACAATCATGACGGTACCGAGAAATTCGCTCATCGGATGGGCCATCTGCTGCCTCATGTTAACTTTTAGGATGATGTCTCGGTAATCGTCGTTAATCTTGCTAAAGCGCTTGTTCATCTTCTCCTCGGCGCAAAAGGCCTTGATAATACGCAGCCCACCCAATGTCTCCTCTACTTGGCTCATCGTGTCGCTCCATGTGCTTTGCGCTTTTATACTGCCCCGTTTCAGGTTCTTTCCTACCAATCCCATGATCCATCCGAACAGGGGCACGAAGAGAATGGTGAACAATGTAAGCTCCCAAGAGATGCAGAGCAGCGTGATGAAATAGACAATGACCAATATTGGGTTCTTGAACAGCATGTCTATGGATGCCATGATAGATCCCTCTATCTCCTGCACGTCGCCGCTCATACGCGCGATGATGTCGCCTTTGCGCTCCTCAGAGAAGAAACTCAGCGGCAAACTTGTTATCTTATGGTACAATTGGTTGCGCATGTCGCGCACGATACCCGTGCGTATGGGTATGATGCTGGCTGACCCCAAGAAATAAGCGGATATCTTAAAAAAGGTCATCACGGCTAAAAACAAGCCGATGAGTAGCAGCGACACGCTCTCTCCATATTGCGCTATCATCTCTTGTACATAATAATTGGCGTTGTTTGTCAGCATGTTTGGCACGTCTTTTAGCGAAGCTGGCCATGGCATGAGCGTCTTTACCGTGGCGGTACTGACATTGAAAAGAATGTTAAGAATGGGGATGATGGCCGCGAATGAGAATATATTTAGTAGCGATGACAGCAAATTGAATATCACCGCAAAGCCGATATAACGCTTATATGGAGGAATATAGCGCCGCAATACTTGTAGAAACTCTTTCATTTTATGATTATTGTGTGACGCAAGCCAAGAATTGATGTTATATGTACGCTATGCTTGTTATTCCTTTCTTACGCTCGTTACATATCTATTGCAAAGGTAATTCGAATTATTAAGAAATGGTCATCTTGGCTATATATTTTTTGTTCTCTTAATGTTCATATTACGAAAATATATATACTTTATATCCAATAGGTCAAAAAAAGGTGTTAATTTTGCAACACCCATGAAAAGTTTAATACATATATTCACACGATTAGCATGATAAAAGTTTCGGTTTTGGTACCTGTATATGGGGTAGAGACATATATAAAAGAGTGTGCGGAGAGTTTGTTCGCGCAGACTTATCCATGCGTTGAGTTTATATTTGTGGACGATTGTAGTCCTGACTGCAGCATGGAGATATTGCAACGGTGCGTTGATGCGCATCCGTTGGTGGCCTCGAAAGTGAGGATTGTGCGCCATGAGGTTAACCGTGGGCTTGGCGCCGCGCGGCAAACAGGGCTTGACGCTGCTACTGGCGATGCCGTTTGTTTCGTGGACAGTGACGATCTCATGCCATCGGATGCCATCGAGGCTTTGGTGGAAAAGATGGAAGAGACGGGTGCCTGTATTGTGTCAGGTGCCAGCGAACATATTTTTGACGACCGAACGGTGGTGGCATTGCCACGGCATTGGTCCAATGAACTGTTGATAAAACATATTCTTTGGCATAAGGCGGCAGGTCATATTTGGGCTAAACTGTATCGTCGCGAGTTGTTTACAAGCTATGGAATAAGGTTTAAGGAGGGCGTTGACTACGGTGAAGACTATGCCACAACACCTCGTTTGTTGCTTGTGGGCAGGCGCGTGTGGACAGACAGGGTAGTTTATTCGTACAGGGCTATAAGGCCAGAGTCGTACTGTGCGAGCATATCTTTGAAATCGTTGAGGTCGCTGACAAAGGCAAACAAGGTGTTGGAAAAGTTTTTTCAAGAGCGCGACACCAAGGGTGTCTATGCCAAATACCGCAACTTGGGCATGCTTGACGCGCTTACCTATGGCTATAAATTCAAGCTGCCGCGTGAGCAAATGGCTGAGATAGACGCACTATTGGACTATCATCCCATCAACTTGATGGCCGCATTGATATACCGTTTGTACCAAAAAGACTACCAATCCAAATGGGCGACGAAGCTGTATAATCTGTATAGGCGCTCCGTGCTACGCAAGGACAAGATAAAATATGCTTTAGCCCAATGGCTGTAATTGTTCGGAAGACGCTTTTGCTATCAAGAAAAGGCATAGCCATTGTGGTTTTTAGGGATTGGCAGAGGGCTATTTGGCGATGGCCTGAATGTCTCTCAGCGTGAGGTCTCCGGTAATGCTGATGATTTGCAGCTCGCCTTTCTCTGTGGTGTAAAGAGCGTATTCGTATTTGCCATTGCCTATCGTTCGCATATATATATAGGTGTTACCGCTGTTCTCCCGATAGCTCATCACCTCCTCCCATGGCTTTTTGCCGTATATATAGACGGCGTCTTTGTTGATTTTCGTATTCAAAACTTGTCGTTCGCAAGACAATATTTGCAGGTGGTCTATTTTGGATGCAATCTTCTTGAGATTCTTATTGCCCACTTTCATGGTTGGCATCATGCGAAACATTGCCTTTGAAATGGTCACGATGCTCACGCCTTTGGTGTTCTCATACTTTTTGAACAGTGTGCTTTGAGCGTGTCCGAGGGTGGTTATGGCCATCATGATGGCTATGAGAAAATATTTTTTCATTGCCTTAATCATTTTTGGTGTTGTCAATTTTACGCAATCCTTTGTTAATGGCTATAGAGAATTTGGTGAGCGCTCGCTCTGTCTCCGCGGCTGCGTCATCCACGTTTTCGTAGGTTTCCATCAAGTTGCCTGCGTATGGTTGAGGCATCATTTTCGGCTGATTATAGTAATTGCCTATACCGAACAGTAACAACAGGCCAGCCGCCACGCCAACAGTCCATCGCATATTCACTGTTCGAGCTTTGTGTGCTACTGCTGCCTCTAAGGTGTTCCATCGGTCCATGTCTCGTTCAATGCGTTTGCTCAAGTCTTGTGGAACTGCTGGGACGGTGGCATTTAGAGTGTCGAACAGTGCCCTATCCACTTCAAATCCTTCGGGCACGGCGTTATCCTTGAAGAGCTTTTTCAGTTTGGACTCTTCTTCCGCTGTGCTTTCAGCGTTATAAAATTTATCCAGCAATTCTTTGAAATCATTTGTTGTCATGGCAAAATGGTCATTCTTTATTGTTGTCTGAAGGCTTGTAGCTTTTCTCTAACAGCCTTTCTGGCTCTACTCAGTGTAACCCTGATATTGACCGCATTGAGGCCCGTTTGTTTTTCTATTTCCTCGTAACTCAGTTCGTCTATATCGTGAAGTGTGATAATGAGCCGTTGATTTTCGGGCAAATCATTAATGCACTGTTGCGTCATCATCATTTCTTGCTTCACGGCTAATGCGTCGCTGGCATCGTGTTCTGTGCGCAACTGATGGTCTTTAGGCTCTTCATCGTTCTGCTTTAGCTGTTTCTTGCGGTGTTGATCATAAAAAAGATTGCGAAGTGTTGTTACTGCAAAGGCTTCTGCATTATCGGGCTTTTCTATGTTTTTACGTTTTATCCATAGTCGCATCATAGCGTCTTGAACGAGGTCTTCAGCCTCTTGCTGATTGCCTGTCAGTCGCCACGCTGCGGTGTACATTCGGCGGTGGCAGGGAAGAAAAATCTGTTTGAAATCGGAGGCATTCATCCTTGTTCTATTCGTTAGACGTGGCTTTTAGGGTTTTGTTACAATGTTTTTTACTATTTTACCAAGTTTTTGTCACTAAAAGGGTATGGTTGGGATGGCACAAACACAAACCGTCTCTAACCCATATCCATGTAAATGTGAGCAGAACTTGGATTTTTCTTTTCACCGCCAAACTCTATCTACTATGTTAAAATGGTTTGACCGACACGCATTTCATGTTTTTTTCCAACTGCCCTACACTGCTGGCACCCACTAAAACACTTGTGACGCCAGCTTGGTGGAGTATCCATGCCAATGCCATTTCGGCCAGTGTCTCGCCCCTGTCGGCCGCCTCCTTGTTCAGTTCGCGCAGTTGTGCTAAAAGCTCTGGTGTGAGTTTGTCATGTGTCAAGCTCTTGTTTTTGGCCATTCTCGAGTCTTTTGGTATGCCGTCGAGATAACGATCGGTGAGCAATCCTTGGGCCAACGGCGAGAAACTGATAAAGCCAATGCCATGCTCGCGACAATAGTTGAGCGTACCGTTGGATATCGGCTCGCGGTCGAGCAGATTGAGCCGATCTTGGAAAATGAGCAGAGGCACGTCGTGTTCGCGCAAGTATTTGTCAGCTATTTTGAGTGCATGCAAAGGCCATCGTGATATACCCACGTAGAGAGCCTTGCCTTGTCGCACGATGTCGACCAATGTTTGTAACGTCTCTTCCAATGGTGTGTCTGGATCGAAACGGTGGCTATAAAACAAGTCCACGTAGTCCAAGTGCATACGTCGAAGGCTTTGTTCGATGCTGGCCATAAGATATTTTCTTGAGCCCCAATTGCCGTAGGGCCCAGGCCACATGTCGTATCCTGCTTTCGTCGATATGAAGAGCTCGTCTCTGTACGGTCTGAAGTCATCATTCATCAGTCGTCCGAGGGTCTCTTCGGCCGTTCCGTATGGAGGTCCGTAGTTGTTGGCGAGATCAAAATGAGTTATGCCATGATCAAAAGCGTAGTGTGTAATGGCTCTCGAGCGTTCGTATGGGTCAATGCCTCCAAAGTTATGCCAAAATCCTAAACTCACTTTCGGGAGCATTACGCCAGATTTACCGCAGCGTGTGTACAAGGTGTCGGCATCGTCGTACCTATTTGTCGAGGGCGAATAAACGCCTTTGAAATCCGTTTGCTTGATAGTAAGTCTTTGCATGATTTCAATTATTTAGAGTTGTGATGGTTGGTGACCGAAGAATGCTTGAGAACAAACTGGTATACGATTGGTTTTGCTGGCCAATGCTATCCATTCCGCGACCTATCCGCATTGATAAGTTGAAGCAGTTTTTCCACGGCTTGTTCCTCTGGAATGTTGCGTTCCACACATATTTGCTTGCGATAGAGTGACACCTTGTTGGGACCTGCCCCTACGTATCCATAATCTGCGTCGTTCATCTCTCCGGGTCCATTTACGATACATCCCATGATGCCTATCTTCAGTCCTTTGAGATCTTGGGTGGCGGCTTTGATTTTCGCAATGGTCTCGCGCAAGTCGTAGAGCGTTCGCCCACACCCCGGGCAGCTGATATATTCTGTCTTTGTGGTGCGCAGCCGCGCGGCTTGCAAGATGCCGAAAGCGGTATCCTCGATGTCGTCAAAGGCAATGGCTCCCTCGTTCATGAGCCACACGCCGTCGGTCAATCCGTCCATCATCAGCGCGCCCATATCGGCCGCCGCTCTGAGCTGGAACTCCGCCTTGTCGTCGAGTTGGTACATTTGGGCGAAGACCAAGGGATTTTTCAGCCCTGCCGCCATCATCTCGTGCGCCAACGCTCGCTGTTCACCCAGTCGGTTTTGATGGTTGGAGGTGCATACCACCACCACTTCTGGATGATGCCTCAAGCATGCGGTGTATTCCTCAGCGGGAGTTCCAAACTTCAAAACCAAGAATTTCACGTCGGCCTTGATCATGGCGATGAATGGCATGGCCGACACTGGGAAGATGGGGTAAACGTTCTCGTTGCCACTCCCCTGCCCTGTTTTTTTGTCAGCTTGAAGCTGTGCGTAAACCTGAAAGTCAACGATATACCCTTGGTTTTGCTCCCTGTTTGGAGGGAGGTTGCCACCTATGTATATATAGTCGGCCTTGGGTTTGTCCGTCCTATGTTTGCCCGAAGTGGGGGCATCGGCGTTGTTGTGAGTTTTGGGGGAGAGTGCTTCTCCCTTTTCGGCCGCATCTTTTTGTGTCGCGATGACCACCGGTGGGCGTTCGCCGCCAATGTTTCCAGCTGGCGTGGTCTCCCTTCTCGTGGGGCGAAGCCAGTCGAAGCCGTCGAACGGCTCTCCCGGAATGACGAGTTGTCCCGCTTTCGTGCCTATATAATCCACCAAATGTCGTGCCACGGGTATTTCATCTTCGGGTGCTTCAGACAGCGAGACTCTGATGGTGTCGCCTATTCCATCGGCAAGCAGCGAGCCTATGCCGACGGCGCTTTTGATACGCCCATCCTCGCCCTCTCCGGCTTCTGTAACGCCGAGGTGCAACGGATAGCGCATGCCCTCCCGCTCCATCTCCTCAACCAATAGGCGTACCGACCGTACCATCACCACCGTGTTGCTCGACTTGATGGATATGACTACATCGTCAAAATGCTCTTTCTTGCACACGCGCAGAAATTCCATGCAACTCTCCACGATGCCCTCTGGCGTGTCGCCATAGCGGTTACGTATGCGGTCTGATAACGACCCGTGGTTTACGCCTATGCGAATGGCCGTGTGGTTGGCCTTGCAAATGTTTAGGAATGGCACGAAGCGCGCTTCTATTTTTTGCAACTCATGGGCGTATTCCTCGTCTGTATATTCCATTTTGACGAACTTTCGGGCTGGGTCCACATAGTTGCCGGGATTGATACGCACCTTTTCCACATGGCACGCGGCCACGTCGGCCACTTTCGGGTTGAAGTGCACGTCGGCCACCAAGGGTGTGTCATATCCCTTGGCGCGTATGCCCGCTTTGATGTTCTGAAGGTTCTCGGCCTCCCTGACACCTTGCGTGGTGAGACGAACCAGTTCTCCCCCTGCCTTGATGATGCGTTCGGCCTGGGCCACGCAAGCTTTCGTGTCGTTGGTGTCTGTGGTGGTCATCGACTGCACGCGCACCGGATTGTCGCCGCCCATATTGAGGGCGCCGACTCGTACCTCAGTGGTGGCGCGTCGATGATAGTTGAAAAGGTCTATCATTGTCCCCCTACCCTTCAGTTACATTTATACTCGTAGTCTTTGATGGCGGCCAGGTCGGCGTTGGCTTTCTCTATTTTTTTCCCAAGTCCGGCTTTCCAATTGTCAATTTTCTGGGCCATATCCTCATCGCCAAGGGCTATCATTTCCGCTGCGAGGATGGCGGCGTTTTGCGCGCCATTGACGCCAACGGTGGCCACGGGGATGCCGGGGGGCATTTGCACAATGCTCAGCATGGCGTCAAGGCCATCGAGCATTCCCTTGATGGGCACGCCTATTACGGGCAGCGGTGTGCATGCCGCAATGACGCCGGGCAAAGCGGCGGACATGCCGGCACCGGCTATAATGACTTTGATGCCGCGTCCCTTGGCCTCCTTGGCAAATGTTTCCACGGCGTCGGGGGTGCGATGAGCCGACAACGCGTTGACCTCAAAAGGTATCTTTTGGTCGTTTAACCACTTGCAAGCTTTTTCCATAATGGGCAAATCGCTTGTCGAACCCATGATAATACTGATAATTGGCTTCATATTGATTATGTTTTATAATATGTACATTTTATTGTATGCTTGTTGCCAACATGAGGGGCAGGCACTTGATTGGCGTTTTCAAATGATCATCCAAAAGGCCGTGACTACGCCCACCAAGAAACCGACCACCACTTGGGCCAGTGAGTGTTGGCGTAAAATCATACGACTGGTGCCCACCATGCCGGCTATGATCATGTTGGCGCAAAACCATCCTAAGGGGTTAAACGAGAAAAGGATGGAGAATGCTAACAGTCCACCCACAAACCCTCCAATGCCTGCGGTATGCGTGGATATCTTCCACCAAATGTTGATGATGGCACAAATCACTTGTATCATCAGTGCCGCCACAAGAATGTTGGCCATGAACTGGGGTATGCGCATCACGCTCATGAGATAGTAACAGGCAAAATAGCACAGTATGGCCATGATGTATGGCATCATGCGACGCTCTTTCTTGCCTATCTCGGCCGGTGACCATCCTTGATACCTGCGATAGGCGTGGATGAGCAGCGTGGGCAACAAGATGGTAAAAAAATATACCATCGTGAGTACCATCAGCTTGTATTGCCACGGCATCATGCTCATATAGCTGAAGATGAAGAGTGCCACAAGTCCCACCAATGACAAATAGAACGGCGTGAAGACCATGCTGATCACACGCGCTGCCAATATGATGTTTTTCGCTACCATGTTTTATTGTTCTTTATAAAGCTATTGCTCTCTTCTCAGTCGGGCCACCGGAATGTTCAATTGATCGCGATATTTGGCTATCGTCCGGCGAGCGATGGGAAACCCTTTCTTTCTCATCTCGACGGTCAGCGCATCATCGCTAAGGGGCTTTTGCTTGTTCTCCCGTTCTATTACCTCTTTTAATGCTAACTTGATCTTGCGTGTGGACATCTCCTCTCCGTCCTCGGTGACATAACTGTCTGTGAAGAAGAACCGCAGCGGGAACGTGCCCCAGCGTGTCTGTGCGTATTTGATATTGCTCACGCGAGATATGGTCGATATATCCAGTCCGGTCTTTTCGGCTATATCTTTGAGTATCATAGGTTTGAGATCAGACTCGTCACCGTCTTGAAAAAATCTTTTCTGCCAGTTAATGATAGCTTTCATCGTGGCATAGAGCGTGTGTCTGCGCTGCTTGATGGCCTCGATATAGCCTTGCGCCTTGTCTACTTTGTCCTTGGCGTAAAGCAGGGCTTCCTTCTCCTGTCTATTCATTTGGTGCTTGTTGGCCTTGTAATTGTCCACCATCTCATTGAACAATGGCGAAACTTTCAGCTCTGGTATGCGTCCACGGTTGATAGTGAAGGTTACGTTGCCCGCCTCGTCCGTGTCTACGATAAAGTCGGGTGTGATCTGCTGGGTGTTTCGCCCGAGTGTCTCGCCCAGCGCCGCTCCGGGTTTGGGGTTGAGCTTGCGCAACTCCTCGTGCACTACGTCGGTTTGCTGTTGGGTGAGCAGGAGGGCTTGCGCTATCTTGCCCCAATGCTTCTTAGTGAACTCGTCAAAATGATTTTCAACGACTGACCGCATCAGCTCTTTCAGTTTGCCGTCTTCCTTTCGGTCTATTTGCAGCAATAGACATTCTTGTAACGAACGCGCGCCTATGCCTGCGGGATCGAACGTTTGCAACAGGCGCAGCGTGTCTTCTACATACCTTTCGGGCACGTCGATGTTGTGATAGATGGCCAATTCGTCGGCTATGCTGTCTAAAGGTTTTCTCAACAGTCCATCGTCGTCCAATGAGCCGATGAGATATTCCATCACGTCGCGTTGCCGCTCGGTTAGCTCGAGCATGCCCATTTGCTCTTTTAGCTTGTCGTAAAACGAGGTGGTGTCGCCCCATACCATCTCCTCGTAGTCGGCGTTGGGGTTGGCTTGTGAACCTGCGTAAGTGTTGGGCTCGGGTAGCTCGTCGTCGCTTCCAAGGCTCTCGAGTGCCGTGTCAAGTGCCTCTTCGCGCTCCTCTCGCTCTGTCTTAGCCTCGAAAGGCTCGTCTTCATGTGGCGCGTCGGGTTCCATTTCTGCGCCGCTCTCATCACCATGAGAGTCGAGCTCGTCTCGCTTTTCTTCTAAAGCTGGGTTCTCGTCAAGCTCGGTCTGGATGTTTTCTTCCAATTCTGGCAATGGCATCTCAAGCAACCGCACCTGCAACAACTGCTGTTGCGAGAGACGTTGCTGCTGAACTTGCTGCTGTGTCTGGGCTTGAATTAATTTTTGTGCCATATAACGTGAGGGTGTTTTGAGCCTTTATTTCCAATAATCTTTGAGCTGCGCGGCCAGCGCGGTGAGCTTTTTGGGGTCTTTGTTGCCAAATCGTTGCCACACTTGCATGCACGGCGTGACTAACGGGTGGAGCATAAGGTCTTCTTTGGAGAGCAGTGGATCGCAGAAGCGAAACACCTCCATCACCTCCGACACCTCCTTGGGCGAGGAATGGATGAGCTTGGCCAATTGTCGCACCTCGGGCGTTTGTGGCACCATGGTATGAGGGACGAGCCTGAAATAGAGGTCGAGTATCATGATGAGTTTCACGGGCGATAGTGAGTTGTCGCCCTTGGACGCATCCAAAGGCTTGAAGTCTGTCTCCCACGTTTCGTTCAGTTTTACGCCCGAGTAGAATGCCTTGAAATTGCCAAAACCTTTCATGCCGCGTACCAGCTTGGCCTCTTTTTTGAGTTTTTGGGGGCAGTGGGCGTAAGTGTCCCATAGCTGTTGCATGCTCGGGGTGTCTATCTGCCTGAGCTTTAACAGTTGCCGGTATAGAAATTCGGGGGCTATGTGCAGCTCGAGGGCAAGGTTCACCACATCTTTGCTGTACATGGGTTTTACGCCTTGCGGTCGCTTCAGATAGAGCTGCATGAGCAATAGCCAGTACTCATCATGCCATAACGTGTTTGTTGCCATAACGTGTCGCCTTAGGTCTTTTTCCTGCAAGTGTGACAGGAGCCAAGCTCAACTACATAGTGTGTGTGTGGCCTGTATGCCCACTATTTTTTACAAAGGTAGTGCAAAAATCCGATATGGTTTAGTTTTTCGTGTTTTTTTATTGCCATTTTTTTTGTATTCATATTGGGCTCATCGTGTATTTTTGTAATGAATAAATACCAAAAATCGCTTGATTCGAATGGCCTGTTTTAGAAAGTGGTAAAAGGAGAGAAAACGATGAATTTGTTATTTTCACCCATTTTTTTTATCATCATGTTCCCATTGGCGCTCAATGGCGTAGCGTTTAGATACTCATGATGTGCCGATTAGGCTGCGATGATGGCGGCATTGGGCTTTAATCAGGGTGCGATTAGGGCTTATACGCAGGCCGTGGAGAAAACTTTTTTGACGTGATGGGCTTGAAAAGTGCAGAAAATGCTGATTTATAGGCATTTGATAAAAACCCTGAAAAATCGCGTATTTGCGAGCAACGTGAGAGCTGTTTGCTTATACGCGAATTTTCAGGAAGCTTTTGTCAGATCTTTTCAACGGTTTTCTTTTCTGAGCGTAAGTCGTTGGTCAAGATGGGGGTAGTGTGTCAAGGTTGGGTGGGAGCTGCCATGTAAGGGTTGGCCATCACCATCTTTTTGGTGTCCCACGGGGCGGGTGCGCCGCCGAGATAGGTGTGGAACCATTCTAAATGCGCGTTGTAGTATAGTGGCATAGACTTTAGTCCGCTTGGCCAGTGCCCATCATTGTCGAAGATGATGAGGCGGCTGGGAATGCCAAGTGTTTGCAAGGTGGTGAAATATTGCAGGCTCTGATTGTATGACACGCGGTAGTCGCGCTCGCCGGTGATGATGAGCGTGGGCGTGGCAAAGCGTGAGGTGAACTCAGACGGGCTCCATTTCTTGTACAGTGGGGAGTTCCATGGTTGGCCTTGCAGGTCAAAATTGGGGAACCACAGTTCCTCTGTGGTGCCCCACATGGACTCGAGATCAAATAGCCCCATCATTGAGGCCAGGCACTTAAAACGTTTGGTCTGGCCCTGTAGCCAGTTCATGAAGTAGCCGCCATAGCTCCATCCCATGGCTCCCATGCGCGTGGAGTCCACGTATTGGAGCGTTGCCAGCTTGTCGGTCACCGCCATCACGTCCTCGTATGGCATACCGCCCCAAGAGCCGCTGATGTCTCGGCAATACTGCTGTCCGTACCCTGTGGAGCCGTGTGGGTTGGGGTATGCCACCACGTATCCGGCCCCGGGGTACACCTGCCAATCCGCCCTGTACGAGTCCATCCATTGCATTTGAGGGCCGCCGTGCACGTTGATGACCAATGGGTATCGCTTGTTGGGGTCGAAACTGTGTGGCTTGACGATGAAAACGTGTACGCTGTCGCCTTTGGCGCCACGCACCCACAGCTGTTCAGATGGCCTGAAGTCTACGGCTCGCAGTAGGCTGTCGTTGAGCGTGGTGAGCCTTTGCTCATCGAGCGCGGCTTTGGCGCGTCTACCCTTGGAGGCGTTAATGGTGGCTTGGTAAAGTTCGGTAGGTCGACCTGTGGACGACCATGTGTAGTAGACGTGTCCCTGCCCGTCTATGTCGAAACTTGAGATGGCGCGCCTGGCGATTACTTTGGTGATGGCGCAGGTTTTGACGTCCACTTGGAAGAGCGGCTCATATCCTCTCTCCTCACCAAGAAAATAGATGCTTTTGGAGTTGGGCGCCCATTTGAAATCGTCCACCCAGTTGTCGAATTTCTCGGTCAACGCGCGTTTCTCGCCAGTCTTTCTGTCGTAAATGGCGAGTGTGAAGCGATCGCTCTCGTAGCTTGGCGTGCGCTGGAATCGGTAGGCTATGTAGCGACCGTCGGGTGAGTATTGTGGCGAACCGTCCCACGCTGGGTTGTCGGTGGTGATGTTTCGGGCCTCGCCTCCGGTCGTGGGAACGACCCAAAGGTCGCAGTTGGTGGATGCCTCGGGGTGTTTATCGTGGTTGCTTGTGTAGCATATCTCCTTGGAGTCGGGCGAGAAGACGAAACCAGTGGGGCCGGAGGGCGAGAACACCGGGCTGTGATAACGCCCGGGCGTGACGTCGGTGTAGGTGTCTCGGGCTATGTCGTACACGATGATGTGCCAATATTTGCCATCGCTATATTCTGTCCAATGGCGGAAAAGCAATTCGTCTGCCACGTGCGCTTGTATGGGGTTGTTTTTTTTCTGGTTCATCACCGCTTTGTTGGCTTTGCCGTCTGAGCCGCCAATCTCGGGGAAAACCTCCGCCGCGAAAGCTATGAGTTTGCCGTCTGGCGAGAGCGTAGGACCTTGAATGCCGAGCGCGTAGTCGGTGATTTTCTTTGTTGAGCCATTGGCGTATCGGTACACTTGCGGCGTGCCATCGGCGTAGGAGAGATAGTAGAGGGTTTTGCCATCCTGCGACCAAAAGGGCGAATAGCTGCTGTTGTCTGTTGTGAGCTGTTTGGTTTGGCCTTTTGATAAACCGAGGAAGCTGCCGCTTTGAGGCGCTTTCAGCACGATGTTGTTGTACGAGCGTTGGGCTTTGAGGTTCTGGTAGGAAACACTATAGGCCAATACGCCGTCTTTGTTGACGGTGGGTGAGGACACGCGCTTGACGCGATACACGTCTTCTATGGTGAAAGCGCGCTTTTGTGCGCATGCTGGTAGCATGGCTAACAGCATGGCGGAAAGCATTAGTTTCTTTTTCATAATTGTGTTGTAGTTTTGTGCAAAGATATGTTTTTTTTGCAGATAAAGCTTTTGCGGAATGCTTTTTTTGTTCAAAATTTGAAAACAAACCGTGTGTGTCATGCAAGAGAGTGGTGGTTTTGATGGACCAAAACTTGGCAAATCACTTGCCAAAACGGTTGTTTTCTTGTCATGATGACGACATGTTTCAATTGTAAAAGAAGCAAAGTGCGACAAAAAAGTGTAAAGTATTATCAGAACAAAATTATTTTGTTTTTATACATATAATTATTTGTAAACTAATATATTATAGTTGTATAAGTTAGCCTTTGTTCTTTTGATTATGTCAATTAAAAAGAATTGTTTTTCAATGTTCGTGTCTTTGTCTTTCCAAAGGTATGAGGATACGTCACTTTGAGCTGCTAATATGGTGGTGGAGTAGGGTGGAGGATTGATAGATTGAAGAGAAGGCAATCGCTTTTGAAGGCTAAACGCACCGAAAATAAAGTTGGCAAGGATGTATTTTAGGGCTCTATCTGTCTTTGGATAGATAGTTTAAACTGTAATAAAAAGATAGGTAGCACCGTTTGAAAATGTGCTACCTATGAGTGCTTGTTTTATTGTTTGTTTTGTTTTAATAAGTTTATGAATTCGCGCATGCCTTCCGAAGCGCCTTTCTGTATGTGTGTGAGATTGGGCATGTGGTAGTTGTCCATGTCATCGGGGTCTATCAAATAGATAGGGCATTGTCGTTTGGTGTAGTTCACTAAGCCTGCAGCAGGGTAGACTATCAATGACGTACCGATGATGACGAAGATGTCGGCCGTCATCGCCTCCGTCGCGGCAGGTTCGAGCATAGGCACACTTTCGCCAAAAAAGACAATGAATGGGCGGAGCAACGAGCCGTCTCCCGCTTTGGTTCCGGGTTTTATCTCGCTATTCTCCGGTGTGAGCTGCTGTATAAATTGCTCGTTGTAGGGGTCGTCCGCGGAGCATACCTTGGACAGCTCGCCGTGCAGGTGTATTACCTTTGATGAGCCGGCCCGCTCGTGCAAGTCGTCTACATTCTGTGTAAGCACGGCCACTTCATAGTCTTTTTCCAGTTCGGCTATGAGGCGATGGCCTTCGTTGGGCTGTGCGTTCCACAGTTTTTTTTCTCAACATGTTGTAAAAGTTTGTTACGAGCGTAGGGTCAGCGAGCCAACCCTCGTGTGACGCAACCTGCTGCACGGGATAGTTTTCCCACAGTCCGTCATTGCCTCGAAATGTTTTGAAGCCACTTTCCACAGACATTCCTGCGCCTGTCAGAAACACGATTTTCTTTTTCATACCCAATCGATTAAAATAGTCATTAGAGACACAAATAGTGCGAACCGAGCGCAATCAAGTTTAGCTCGAATTGTTAAGGCGACGCCTATTTTCTACAAAAATAGTATTTTTTCGGGAATAAACCTATTGCAAACAATTAAAAATAAGTATCTTTGCACATTATTACTAATAAGACAATAATTAGCATGGATAAAATAAGCTACGCATTAGGGATGAGTATAGGTCATCAGCTTGTGCAGATGAACGCGACCGAGCTGAATGTGGAAGATTTTGCAACGGCTGTCAAAGATGTTTTCGCCGACAAGGCATCAATGTCTGATGCTGACGCTCAGGCATTGGTTCAATCGTTCTTTGAACGTAAGACGGAAGAACAATCTAAGACCGCGAAGGCCGCAGGTGAGAATTTTTTAGCTGAGAATGGTTGCAAAGAGGGTGTCGTAACGCTTCCATCTGGATTGCAATATCAAGTGCTACGAGAGGGAAACGGCCGTAAACCAAAGGCTACAGACCAAGTGGAGTGTCACTATGAGGGTACGCTCATCAACGGTCAGGTGTTTGATAGCAGCTATCGTCGCGGCGAGACAGCCACTTTCGGGTTGAACCAAGTGATTGCTGGCTGGACAGAAGGATTACAGCTAATGCAGGAAGGCGCCAAGTATCGGTTCTTCATCCCATACACACTCGGATATGGTGAGCGAGGTGCGGGGCAGTCCATTCCACCTTACGCTACACTTATTTTTGATGTGGAGCTGATAAAAGTGAAATAAATAAGTAAAGATAAAAAGTAAAATTGAACAAATGAAAAGTTTGAAAATCGTGGCCGTTATGGCCATCACAGCCGCAACATTCAGTGCGTGCGGTAATTCGTCAACACCAAAAGCTGACTTGAAATCAGACGTGGACACCATGAGTTATGCCATTGGTTTGGCGCAGTCACAGTATGTTCGCCAAGCCATTCAGCAAGGACAGGTCATAGACACGGCATATATTGATGAGTTCATCAAAGGTATCAACGAAGGAGCAAACGCAGGTGATGACAAGAAGAAAAATGCTTATATCATGGGTTTGCAGGTAGGACAGCAGCTGGCTACACAGCTTGTTAAGGGTATCAATCATGAGGTTTATGGTAGCGACTCGACAAAGACCATTTCCTTGAAAAACCTTTTGGCAGGCTTTATTACGGGAGCTAAGGGAAAGTCAGGACTGTTTACTCCTGATGCCGCCAATCAGATAGCCCAGACCAAAATGGAAGCCATCAAGAGCAAGACCATGCTTAAAGAGTACGGTCCCAACAAAGTGGCGGGAGAGAAATTCCTTGCTGACAACAAGAAAAAGGCGGGCGTTGTGACACTGCCTTCGGGCTTACAGTATAAGGTAATCAAGGAGGGAAAGGGCGCCATTCCTACCGATACCACTACTGTTAAGGTGAACTACGAAGGTCGTACCATAGATGGTAAGGTGTTCGAAAGCTCGTACACAAACGGCCAAGGCCCTGTGACAATTCAGCCCAAGCAATTTATTCCGGGCTGGACGGAAGCATTGACGCACATGCCAGAGGGTTCTGTTTGGGAAGTTTACATACCCCAAAACCTCGCCTACAAAGAGCGTCAGGCTGGTGATATCAAGCCATTCTCAACGCTTATCTTTAAGATAGAGCTTATCAAGGTAGGAAAATAATAATATCCTTAGATAATAACAACCCCTCCTCGAGGCCATGTACGGTCCGTCAGGAGGGGTGTTTTTTGATTGCCACTGTGCCAAAACCAATTTTGATGAGGCCGTGTTAAAATGATTGTACCAATACATTTGTCCAACGACATAAACGTTTTGGGAAAAATTTTTATATAAGTTAAGACAGTGCTTTCATATTTTTCACATAAAATCATATCATTAAAATAATAACAAATGAAGAGGATTGCCATTATGTCGATGGCCATATTGATGGCCGCGTTGGTTCCTGTCTCAAGCTTGGCGAGCGATAAAGACAAGAAAAAGAAAAAAGAAAAAAGTGAGCTTGTCAAGCAAGTGCGCTTGGTTACGAGTGCCGACAGCTTGAGCTATGCGGCTGGTTACAGGGCCACGCAGGGACTTTTGAACTACCTTCAAAACCAGTTGCATGTTGACACCACATATATGTCCGAGTTTGTGCGCGGCTACAAGGAGGTTATAGAAAAAGGAGAGGATCCTGCATTCACGGCGTACATCGTCGGCACGCAGATAGCCAACCAAGCAAAAACTCAAATTTTTCCCGGTATGAACAAATCCCTTGCGGGCACTGCCGACTCTCTTCGCGCGACGTGTTTCCACGAGGGATTTCTGGCCGGAGTGGCCGAGGACACCACCGTCTACAGCATGACATCAGCATCAGAGCTTTTCGATGTGCGTATGCAGGCTATCACTGCACGTAGAAACGCAGCTTATAAGGCAGAGAACGAGGCATGGCTAAAAGCCAACTCCACCAAGCAAGGAGTTGTCGTTTTGCCCTCAGGACTGCAATATAAGGTGCTCAAAAACGGAACAGGCGCCAAGCCCACGGTTGATCAGACGGTAGAAGTGATATACGAGGGAAAAACCATTGATGGCCATATTTTTGACGCTACATCCAAACATCCCGGCCAAAAGACGGACAGTTTCCGTTGCAATCAGGTTATAAAAGGGTGGACAGAGGCTTTGACCAATATGCCCGTGGGCAGCAAATGGGAGATTTACATTCCTCAGAATTTGGGCTATGGCGCTCGTGAGGCAGGCCAAATCAAGCCATTTTCCACACTGATTTTCACCGTGGAGCTCGTCTCAATACAGCCAGAGGAGAAAGCGTCTAAAAAATCAAAATAGTCCAATCTACATGCACTGACATTTGTTAGATTGGCGCACTAATCATTGCACAAACTATCAAATATACAAGGCCAACACCCCAAATCATCTTTTTAATATAACAAAATGCACGAGTAATTTAATTTATTCGTGCATTTTGTTGTTAGTATCACATATTTTACCTATTTTTGCTCAAACAATATCAACAATCTGTTAATGATTAAACATGGAGAGAATAGACAATTTAGACAAGAAAATCCTTTTAATTCTATCGAAAAACGCACGTATACCTTTTAAGGATGTGGCTGCCGAGTGTGGTGTGTCGAGAGCCGCTATCCACCAGCGCGTGCAACGACTGATGGAGGCTGGCGTTATCACTGGCAGCAGTTTCGACGTCAATCCCAAAAGCCTTGGCTACACCACTTGCACTTATGTGGGGCTGAATTTGGAGCGTGGCTCCATGTACAAGAATGTGGTAAAGCGCATTATTGACATCCCCGAGATTGTAGAATGCCACTTCACTACAGGCCCTTACACCATGCTCATCAAGGCTTATGCCCGCGACAACGAGCAGCTCATGGACCTGCTCAACAATAGGCTTCAGACCATACCCGGTGTGGTTTCCACCGAGACGCTCATCTCTTTGGAGCAAAGCGTGAAGCGTGAAATCACCGTTAGTGTAAACGAATAATGAACCAATTTGATATCGAGTCGTGCCTGAACGATTTTTACACGACTTTCCCAGAGGCCAATAATCAGCCGATTATTGGCATCACTTCTAATTACTCTGATGGCGACGCGACCTTGCGTGAGCGTTATTACAAACAAGTTGTCAAGGCAGGAGGCGTCCCAATCATCATTCCGCCCGTGGCTGACAGGGGCACCATCATCAACACCCTCGACCATATTGACGGATTGATACTCACTGGCGGAGGTGATTTTAATCCACTTTGGTGCGGCGAGGAGCCATCTCCACGATTGTCTAATATCAATGCCACGCGCGACCTGCCCGAGCTGCTCATCACGCGATTGGCCTACAACAGGCAGATACCCATGCTTGGTATTTGCCGTGGCATGCAGACCTTGGCGATGGCGTTGGGTGGAAAAGTAGCGCAAGATATTAGCGACGGCTTGAATACAGAGGGCAAAAGTGTCGCGCCGTCAGCTTGCATCAAGCATTCGCAGGATGCCGACAAATCTGAGCCTACACATACGGTCAAGTTGAGCGCGGGCTCTTTTCTGGCTGACATATACACCGCGGGCGCGCCCACTTACGTCGTGGATACGCCACGGGATGGGGGAGAGGAGATTTCCATTGCGGTCAACTCTTTTCACCATCAGGCCGTCAGCGCTACCGGCAAACGGTTCAGGGTGTCGGCGATGGCTCCCGATGGCATCATAGAGGGCATGGAGAGCGCGGAGCTAAAGCCCATCATGGGCGTGCAATGGCATCCAGAGTGGATGGGCGAAGAAGGGCTAAAGATATTTAAGTGGCTGGTGGCGCACGCCCGCAATTTCCTTTCGGCCAAACAGCTTCACGCTCGCATGCTCACTCTCGACAGCCATTGCGACACCCCGATGTTTTTCCCACAGGGCGTTGAGTTCAGCCATCGCGACCCACGTGTGCTTTACGACCTGCACAAAATGACCGATGGCAGGCAAGACGCCGTCATCATGGTGGCCTATCTTCCGCAGCCAAAAATGGGCGAGAAATTCTCGCAAACGGTGGATATTGCTGGCATTATCAAGCACAATCCCTACTTGAAAGACCTTTCCACGAGCCTCTCTCCAACAGAGTATGCCAACCTGATCTTTGACAAGATAGAGCGTATCGTGGACCAAAACAGCCAATATGTCAGCATTGCCCGCACGCCTGCCGACCTTTACGAGGACAAGCGAAAGGGGCGCAAGAGCATCATGATGGGCATAGAGAATGGGCTTGCTCTCAATCACGACATTGTCAATGTGCGCCACTTCGCCCAGCGAGGCGTGGTGTATATCACATTGTGTCACAATGGAGACAACGATATTTGCGACAGCGCCCGTGGATGTAACACGCACGATGGTGTGTCCCAATTTGGTGAGAAGGTCATCCACAAGATGAACGACGAGGGTGTAATGGTCGACTTGAGTCATGGTAGTGAGCGGTCGTTCTATGATGCGTTGGATATCAGTCGTGTGCCTATAGTGTGTTCGCACAGTAATTGTAGAGCTCTCTGTGACGTGCCGCGCAATCTCACTGACGACCAAATGCGCGCCCTTGCTCACAAGGGAGGGGTTATGCAAGTCACACTTTACCACGGCTTCTTGCGACAGGATGGCGAGGCTACTTTGCTGCATGCCTTGGAGCATTTGGAGCACGCCATCGAGGTGATGGGCATCGATCACGTGGGCATAGGCACCGATTTTGATGGCGATGGCACCGTGTTGGGCTGCGCCGACGCCTCTGAGCTTATCAATATCACCCTCCATCTATTGCGTCGCAAGTATTGCGAGCGCGACATAGCGAAGATTTGGGGTGGCAATTGGCTGCGCGTCATGTCGATGGCGCAAGCTGCCAAACGATAGGTGGAATGGTTTTCGCATGTGCCAAAGAGATCTCTTCAGACCAGATAGCTCAAGTTAAAAAACAGAAACATGACAAAAAAACAAAAAAGATATATCATAGTGATAGCAGTAGTCTTGTTCGCGGCCGCCGCGTGCCTTGTCTTTTATCCCAATCTATCAGGCCCTGCCAGCGGAGCTGATGATGCCGAGGAAACGGAAAAGATACAGCCTGTCGGACCGCAGTTTAATGCCGACACGGCTTTCGCGTTTGTCAAGGCGCAGTGCGACTTTGGTCCAAGGGCCATGAACACCGCGGGACACGAGCGATGCTTGGATTGGATCGTTGCTAAATTTAAGCAGTATGGCTGCGAGGTAAAAACTCAAAAGGCCGACCTCAAAGGCTTTGATGGCACCGTCCTCAAGGCCACCAATATCATGGCGAGCTACAACCCGGCGGCCACCACACGTATCATGTTTTGCGCTCATTGGGACTCGCGCCCGTGGGCGGACAATGACCCTGACTCCACCAATTGGCGCAAACCTATCCTCGCCGCCAACGACGCAGCCAGTGGAGTGGCTGTGATGTTGGAGTTGGCGAGACTGTTGAGCGAGGCCGACAAGGCAGGTGCCAACTCGCCTAAACCCACTATCGGCATCGATTTTGTGTGCTTCGACGCGGAGGACTGGGGGGTGCCACTATGGAGCGATGTGGCTGACAGTGGCGACTCTTGGGCGCTCGGTGCGCAGCATTTTGCCGCTAACCTGCCACAAGGCTACGCGCCGAGATACGGCATCTTGTTGGATATGGTGGGTGGACAAGGAGCCAGATTTTATCGCGAGGGCATGTCCATGCAATACGCTCCGGAAATCGTGAAGAAGGTTTGGGGCGCCGCGCGCTCGGCGGGTTATGGCTCTTATTTCCCCCAATCAGATGGTGGCATGATTACAGACGACCACATCCCGCTCAACCAAGTGGCCAAAATACCTTGCATAGACATTATACCTTATTATCCAGACTGCGCCCAAAGCTCTTTCGGCCCAACTTGGCACACCCTTGCCGACAATTTGGAGCATATAGACAAGAGCACGCTTAAGGCCGTGGGACAAACCATGGTGCAGGTGATTTACACCGAAAAATAGTCGTTCACGACGGTAAATAAAGCACTTTTCGTTATCTTGGATAAAGACTTTTTAGTTTTATTCACAGCTTCAAAATATAGGTAAGAGGGTGGGAGAGAGGCTCATTTTTGTCAAAAAAATTATGAGAAAACAGCACCTTCTTACCTTGGTGAAATAGAGAGTTTTCAGACGACGTGAAGCCAATGCGGACCAGTTGAAATGTTATTTAATCGTATTTTTCAAGCCCGCGAAATGTGCCTATTTTGCCATTGGTATTTCAAGGGCTTGCCATTAATGCTCAATGACAGCGTGTTTAAGCGTTATTCGGCTTGCGTTTAAGCACCAATCATATTGCGATTGGTGCTTAAACGCATGCGTTCCACGATGCCACCAACGTGCATTCTAATGTTATTTTCTTATAAGTTGTTGACAGATAGGCTTTTGTGAAACATGCTTGTTTTTGGCGTATTTTTGCCGTTGGCGTTTGAATTTTCATGTGCGCGATGTATGAAGGGGTTGTTGTCAGAATATTTCATAGTGATATTTGTATAGCCGTCCATATTGGCATTATATATTAATAACGCTGCGGCACGGTCTGTTACCAATCTTTTTAGTAACTTTGCATGTCAGAATATAAACGTTTATCATTAGACATGTCATTAAAATGTGGTATCGTGGGCCTTCCCAACGTAGGGAAGTCTACCCTTTTCAACTGCCTTTCGAGTGCCAAAGCACAGGCAGCCAACTTCCCCTTTTGTACAATAGAGCCCAACCTTGGCGTGATAACGGTTCCGGACGAGCGGCTCACGCGGCTTGCCGAGATAGTGCGTCCGGGGCGTATCGTGCCAGCTACCTGTGAGATAGTGGACATCGCCGGTTTAGTAAAGGGAGCCTCCAAGGGCGAGGGTTTGGGCAACAAGTTTCTTGGAAACATTCGCGAGTGTGACGCCATCATCCACGTGGTGCGTTGCTTTGATGATGACAACGTGGTGCGTGAGGGTGGCATGGCGGTTGATCCCATTGCCGACAAGGAAATCATCGACACGGAGTTGCAACTCAAAGACCTTGAGACCATCGACGCTCAGTTGTCAAAAACAGAGAAGGCCGCTGCCGCTGGTAACAAGGAGGCCAAGGTGTTGGTGACGGTGTTGCAGGCCTACAAGGAAGTGTTGGACAAGGGGCAGAACGCTCGCGGGGTGACATTTGACACCCGTGAGGAGGAGAAAGCCGCCCACGACCTGTTCTTGTTGACCACCAAGCCCGTGCTATACGTGTGCAATGTGGATGAGAACAGTGCCAAGACGGGCAACGCGTACAGCAAGAAAATAGAGGAGGTGGCCGCCGCCGAGGGCGCTGAGGCCATGATTATCGCTGCCAAGACGGAGGAGGACATCGCATCGCTCGAGAGCTATGAGGACAAGCGTTTGTTCTTGGACGAGCTTGGATTGGAGGAGAGTGGGGTAAACAGGCTCATCAAAAAAGCCTACAGCCTGCTCAACTTGCAAACCTTTATCACGGCCGGCGAGATGGAGGTGAAAGCATGGACATTCCACAAAGGGTGGAAAGCCCCACAGTGCGCCGGCGTGATTCATACCGACTTTGAGAAGGGATTTATCCGAGCCGAGGTCATCAAATACGCTGATTATATCGAGTATGGCTCAGAGTCCGCCGTTCGTGAGGCTGGCAAATTGGGTATCGAGGGCAAGGACTATGTGGTGCAAGATGGCGACATCATGCACTTCAGGTTTAATGTCTGACCGTTGTTATGTTCCTAAACCATGTTTCCGCGCTGTCTTTGCAAGGGATCTTTCACGGCATGTGGCGCGCCAAATATTAAATTTTGAATTATGAATTTTGATTTGTTATTCGTTTATTGGAACCCGAGCGAGATCATGTTCCATATCGGGAGTTTTGGTATCAGGTGGTATTCCATGTGCTGGTTGGTGGGTCTTCTCTTGGGCTATCTGCTTATGCAGCGGCTCTATAAGGAGCAAAAGATACCCGACGAGAAGTTTGAACCGCTGTTTCTCTATATCTTTTTGAGCGTACTTATTGGCGCGCGTTTGGGACATTGTTTGTTCTACCAGCCCGAATATTTCCTTGGGTCGTGGGAGCATTTCATAGAGATGATCGTCCCTATGCACCACATGCCTGATGGTAGTTGGAAGTTCGTGGGCTATGAGGGCTTGGCGTCGCATGGTGGTGTTATAGGTATGCTCATAGCCATCTGGCTGTATAGCAGGCGCACCAAAGTGCCCGTGTGGGTTGTGTTGGACAATATGGGTATTTGCTCTTGCGTCACGGCCACATTCATAAGGCTTGGAAACCTCATGAACTCGGAGATTATAGGCAAGGTGACAGATGTTCCATGGGCGTTCATCTTTGAGCGAGTAGACCAGTATCCACGCCATCCCGGACAGCTCTATGAGGCCTTGTCTTACGCTTGTTTCTTCTTCGTCATCTTCTTGGCGTATCGCAAAAACAAACAGAAAGTGGGCACCGGGTACTTCTTTGGCATGTGCTTGGCATTGGTGTTCGTGGCTCGTTTTTTCATAGAGTACACCAAAGACATACAAGTGGACTTTGAGGCTGGCATGCTCCTTGACATGGGGCAGTTGCTCTCCATTCCTTTTATCATCCTTGGCGTGGCCGTGATGATAGGCGGAAACTGGATGAAAAAACTTGGCGCGAGGGTAGACCCCAAGTAGCGACTTGTAGTTGTCGCGCTCTCGATATCATGTAAACAGGCCATCCCCCACTGTTTGTCAGTGCGGATATGGCCTGTTGCCGTATTGGTATTGGTAATGTTTGGAATGTTCGGTCAGCTTCTTCCCGTCACTATTTTCTTGATATCGTTGAGTTTGTTGAGTGCCTCCACTGGCGTAAGGTTGTTGACATCCAAGCCCAATATCTCGTCGCGCACTTGCGAAAGGACGGGGTCGTCCAGTTGGAATATGCTGAGCTGCATGCCGTCTCGTGTGCCAGCCAGCCGCTCCACCGATGGCTTACCCACGTTGCCCACTTCCGAGTTGTCGGCCTCAAGCTGCTTCAAGATGATGTTGGCGCGCCTTACTATAGACCTGGGCATGCCCGCGATCTCGGCCACGTGGATGCCAAACGAGTGCTCGGATCCGCCCGGTAACAGTTTGCGCAAGAAGATAACCTTGCCGTCTACTTCCTTGACGGAGACGTTGAAGTTCTTGATTCGGGCGAAATGTTTTTCCATTTCGTTCAGCTCGTGGTAGTGCGTCGCGAAGAGAGTGCGCGCCCGAGCCTTGGGCTGCTCGTGCAAATACTCCACGATGGCCCATGCTATTGATATGCCGTCGTAGGTGGACGTGCCTCGCCCCAGCTCGTCAAAGAGCACCAACGAGCGTGGCGTCACGTTGTTGAGAATGTTCGCGGCCTCGGTCATCTCGACCATAAAGGTGGACTCTCCCAAAGAAAGGTTGTCACTTGCGCCCACGCGAGTGAATATCTTATCCACCAAACCTATTCTCGCTCGCTCTGCCGGCACGAAACATCCAGTCTGGGCCAATAGTGCGATTAGGGCCGTTTGGCGCAGCAGAGCCGATTTGCCGGCCATGTTAGGACCCGTTATCATCATCACCTGTTGCTTCTTGGTGTCAAGATATACGTCGTTTGGCACGTATTGTTCGCCTAATGGCATTTGAGTCTCTATGACAGGATGGCGGCCTTGCCGAATGTCTATGACATCGGTCTCGTCTACCGTAGGGCGCACATACATGTTGCTCTCGGACACCTTGGCGAACGAAAGTAGGCAGTCTATGCGTGCCAACAGGTTGGCGTTGGCCTGTATGTCGGCGATGTATCGCTGCATATCGGCCACAAGTTCGTTGAATAATTGTGTTTCCAACTCGATTATTTTCTCGTCAGCGCCCAATATCTTTTGCTCGTATTCTTTCAGCTCTGGCGTGATGTATCGCTCCGCTTGGGCCAGTGTCTGCTTCCTTGTCCATGTGTCTGGAACCTTATCTTTGAAGGTGTTGCGCACTTCAAGGTAATATCCAAACACGTTGTTGAAGCCCACTTTGAGTGACGTTATGCCCGTTCGCTCGGTCTCTTGCCGCTGTATTTCGAGCAGGCTGTCCTTGCCATGACTTGATATTTGTCGCAGCTCGTCAAGCTCTGCGCAGTATCCCTCGGCAATGACATTGCCCTTGTTGACCAACAAGGGTGGGTCGGGCTGTATTTCGGCGGCGATGCGGTCACGCAGGGTCTCGCATAGGTTCAGCCGCTGCCCTAAGCGTTTCAGGCTGTCGTTGTTGGCGTACAGGCAAGCCGATTTGATGGGCTGGGTGGCTATGAGTGCGTTTTTGAGCTGTATCACCTCGCGTGGCGACACCCTTCCCACGGCCACTTTGGATATGATGCGTTCCAAGTCGCCCACGCGATGCAGCTGCTCATCGACCACTTGCCTGAAGTCTGGCTGCCTAAAAAAGTACTCCACGATGTCTTGCCGGTCAGTAATTAGGGCCACATCCCTGAGCGGAAAAACCACCCATCGCCTTAGCAGTCGGCCTCCCATGGGGGTCACGGTGTGGTCCACCACGCTCAGAAGCGAGCGTCCCTCGTCTTGCATGGCTCCAAGAAGCTCCAACGACCGAATGGTAAACTTGTCCAATCGGACGTATTTTTCCTCCTCGATGCGTTGTAATGAGGTGATATGGTTGATGCTTGTGTGCTGGGTTATTTCAAGGTATTGCATGATAGCCCCAGCCGCGATAACACCCTCACGCAGGTGCTCCACGCCAAACCCTTTTAAGCTTTTGGTGCCAAAATGCTTAAGGAGTTTCTGGCGTGCGCTTTGTTCCGTGAACACCCAGTCGTCCATCTCGAACGTGCAATGGCGTGTGCCGAAATAGCGCTCGAAGTCTTTTTTGCGTTCGTGGTCATGCAGCACCTCTTTCGGGGAGAAGCTGCCAAGGAGTTTTTCGACGTAGTCATAGGTGCCCTGTCCGGTGAGAAACTCGCCTGTGGAGATGTCAAGGAAACTCACGCCACAGGCCGTTTTTCCGAAGTGTACGGCCGCGAGAAAATTGTTTTCCTTGTAGTTCAGCACGTTGTCACTCATCGCCACGCCCGGTGTCACAAGCTCCGTGATGCCCCTCTTGACCATTTTGTCCATCTCCGTGAGCCCCTTTTTGCCTTTGATGGCTTGTCGTTTCTTCTTCGGATCCTCCAGTTGGTCGCATATTGCGACACGTTTTCCAGCCCTGATTAGTTTGGGCAGGTAGGTGTCCAAGGCGTGGTGGGGAAAGCCAGCCATGGCCGTCTCTCCCGTTGCTCCGCCGTTGTTTCGTTTGGTGAGCGTTATGCCGAGGATGCCAGATGCTGTCACTGCGTCGTCGCCGTAGGTCTCGTAGAAGTCGCCGCAGCGAAAGAGCAGCACCGCGTCAGGGTGCTTTGCCTTCATGGAGAAGAACTGTCGCATCATCGGTGTCATATCATTGTTTTTTTTTGCCATGCTCTATTTGTGTATTTAGGGGTTTTTGTTGTCCAAGAATGAGCCATGGACGACTCGGTTTTTCGGTGCGTTGGCTCACATGTAATCCACCTTGATAACCACCACCCTGATGTTTTGGTCGTTCTTGTCGGTTTTCACTTTGGCGATGTGCCAGTCGTCGGGGAAGAAGATGAAGAATTTTGACGCGTCTCCATCATAGAATTTCGCTTTACTCGCGTCGTAGGAGTAGTTTACCACGTCGGGCCGATAGGGCACACTCACCTTGCTTGAATAGTGGTCTACCAAGCCGAATCGCTCACATCCTTTCACCACGTATTGGAAATCGATGTGCCGTACATGGCTTTCCGGTTTTAGTGTTCGCAGGTCGCGGTTGTGGTCATCCTCCACGCTTGCCACCATTGTTGTGCCGGGGATGGGTACGCGTCCTTTGGGCAATGCAGCGAGATCGGTGTTTTGACACCACTCGAATAGTTTTTTCCACTGCTCCGGATTTTTTTTGTATTGCGTGTAAAATTCCACGGCGTTTACCGTCTCATGAGCGTCGGCCTTGGTGAATCCGTTGCGCCATTCGCCCTTCTTGAGCCATGCTTGGGCTTGCTTTTGCAGCTGCTTGTCGGCGCAATACTTGGTGTAATAACCTTGCGCGTTGAGGTTTAATGATATTGACCATGTTGCCAATGCGAGCAATGTGGCTTTTTTCAGGGCATCCATGCGGATGGCAAGATGCTTCATGCCAAATGTGATAGTGATATGTCTCATCGTTGTTTGTTTAAAAAATATTGCTGTTTATATACGTTTTTATTTATTTTTTCACGAGGTTTCCCAATCCCGATAGCAATGCCTTTGCCAATGGGTTGTTGTCCAGTCCATCCTTGTCCGGAGTCTGAGGCTCTTCCACGAAATCAAGTTTACGCGGGTCTTTCTCTATCACCTTGTAACAAGAACGGCCGTGTATGCGGCTCCGCGCGAAGCCAGCCTCCTGCAATGCGAACCCCACATCTTGGTTGACGTGCTCTCCCGGCGTCCAATAGGGATACTCTTTCATCAGCCTGTCCACAATGGTGTCAATGTCCTTGGCTTTCACCCGCTTGCCCTTGGGAGGGGTGGCGTAGAGCATTGTTACCATTTTCACCAAGTTGTCGGCCTCTTGGAATGGTGAGTTTTGCACCGCCATTGCCTCCCTTTCCTCATCGGTAAGGCCATAGTCCACGCCGTTCTCCACCTCGGCCAAGAGCTGTGCGTAAAGTTGTTCGTAGGGCACTGGAGTGGCGATATCTATGCGATGCTGTATCTCCACGCACACCAAGTGGGCCGCTCCGGCTGCGTCGGTCATGGGATGCAGGTTCCCCGTGTTGGCGATAAAGGCCGAGTAGTTGGTCCGCGGTTCCTCAGTGACGCCGTAAGATGCTCTGAATACCGGTGTGCTTCGAGAGAAAAGATAGCGCGACAGCACCTCTTGTTCGGTGTTTTCTTGGTAAAACTCGTCGATGCAAGTCAACAGGTTGGTGGTGACAATGCGATGTACCTCGGATGTGGACCGCAAGCGCACTTGGTCCGTATAGTATCTGCGCAAATCGGGTGGAAGGATGATATTGCAGAATGACGACTTGCCATAACCGTACTGTCCCACTATAGTGGGCACCAATACGTCGCGTTGGGCCACCTCGTATCCTATCCATCGGGCCACCATTTGCAGCATCCACTTGTGGAAACGCTGTGGCCAATCGGGGTTGGTGGTGATGATACGGTCTGCCAATGCGGCCACGTGGTCGGTCCCATCCCATTCGTCCAAGCTGTGTAGCCAAGCCTCGGCAGGATTCCAAGGCGCTATGAGTGTAGACTCGGCGTATCGTTTCAGCAAGCCCTCCGAAAGTCCAACGCCCTCGCGCCCAGCCTCCAAAATGAGCGTGTTGATGGCCTCGCGCGAGAGCGGCAGGTACTCGTCCGAGTTAGGAATGGCGTACAGCGTCTCGCCCGTGAGAACGTTTCGGCGCAGTTGGCAGCGCGATTCAAGGTAAGTCAAGGCATCCATAAGCTTAAATGTTGATAATTGCAAAGATATGAAAAAGACGGGAACCTCGAAAGAAAAAATCATAGTTTTTGCATCATGTAGGGTGCATTTTCTAACAAATTGCACCCTGTTTTTGTTTCAGCCGTGTTTCTTGGTTCAAAGGATGTGGTGAGGAGAACGCTCAAACCATGCCCATCGCTCTGCTGTTTCGTGGTCTTGTCTTTTGCTTTTAAACGCTTTTCTACATTCGTTTTCATGATAGTTAATGTCGAAATAAGTGTGCTTGGCTGTCTTTTTTTCGCTCGTTTTGTCTTGGTTGTATGGCAAATTTTCATAATTTTGTGGTATTAAACACGTTGCAATCTCGCCCAATACCAATTATGGTGATGGTGGGCTGGGATGATTTCTTATAGTGTTACATTGCAAAAACATATGAACAAAGCAGAACATAAAAAGCTGCGCGCGCGGTCGATATACCGTGTGACCATCATTGGAAGCATGTTCAACGCCATGCTGTTGGCACTCAAATTTGTAGCCGGCATAGTGGGAGGCTCGGCTGCCATGATAGCCGACGCAGTGCATTCGGCGTCAGATTTTGTTACCGACATCATCGTATTGGTTTTTGTACGGCTAAGCAACAAGCCCATAGACCATGACCACGACTATGGGCATGGCAAGTATGAGACGTTAGCCACCGCTTTTATCGGGTTGGCATTGTTGGCCGTGGGCCTGATGATATGCTTCAATGGCATTTTCAAGGTGTGGCAGGCCATACAAGGTGTACCATTGGAGACTCCGGGCTGGATAGCCTTTGTGGTTGCTGTGGCAAGCGTTGTGTCCAAGGAATGGCTTTTTCAATACACCATTCGTGTGGGCAGACGAGTTGGCTCGCAATCTGTTGAGGCCAATGCGTGGCATCATCGTACCGATGCGTTTTCGTCCATTGGCACGTCTATAGGCATAGGCGGAGCCATCATTTTGGGACAGCGGTGGGCTGTGCTCGACCCATTGGCGGCCATCGTGGTGAGCTATTTCATATTGAGGGCGGCTTACGATTTGATTAAGAAGTCGGCGAGCGAGCTGTTGGAAGCCAGCCTGCCTGACGAGCTTGAAGAGCAGATTGTGGCTACCGTTAAGGCCGACCCATTGGTGAGCGACGTGCACAACTTGCGCACGCGACGCATTGGCAACAGTATCGCCATGGAGTTACACTTTCGCATGCCGGGTGCGTTGACACTCTACGATGCCCATTTGCATGCCACCGAGATAGAGCGGCGATTGCGCGAGCTGCTTGGCCAAGACTCGCTCATCACGCTGCATTTCGAACCGTTGAAAGTCAACGGCAAGTATGTGCCGCCCCAAATGGAATGAAGGGTCTTATGACTTGCGATGTTCTAAATAATGTTGAAATATGCGGACAAAAGGTCTCTCATATTTCGTTTATTTTCAATTGAAGAGTGCTTTGCTCTCAAATACGCGAAATACGAGCGTTTTAGGCAACTTGCTGTTAGCCACCATTTTACGGAGTTTTAGCCTTTTCCCGTTCTAAAAAGCTTGATTTTTGTCTTGCCTTTAATGCCTATTCATGGTGTGAATAGGCATTATTCATGTTGCTATTGAGCCTTATTCGGCTTGCGTTTAAGCGTTCAACGTATGGCGAATGGATAGTTATCGCGACGCGCTGCGATAACATTCTGCGAGCGACAGTATATAATTTGTATTTTCTTGCTTGTTTTCTCTGTAGAATGATTGCTTCTGAAGGTTCTGTTTTTGTGATTATTTTAGGACATATTGTTAGTATGGACACTACAAAATAAATCTACGAAGACAGCCTGTCGCTCTCCTAAAAAGATGAGCGATGAGTTAGAAATGAGATATAGATATTTCTCATGGATAATTATATAAGGTTATAACAATCAGTATGTTGTGTATGATTTATGAAGCCTTTAGCTGTTTGGTATGTAGCGGTTTTTAGTGCGCTTCCAACCAGTTGTCGCCCCATCCGGCGTCGGCTATGAGCGGCACGGAAAGCGGGTAGGCGTTTTGCATCTCCTCGATGACAATGCTTTGCACGCGCTCGGCTTCGTCCGGATAGACCGAGAAGTTTAGCTCATCGTGCACTTGGAGTATCATCTTGGATTTTATATTTTCTTTTTTAAACCTGTTCCAAATGCGCGTCATGGCGAGTTTGATGATGTCTGCCTCGGAGCCTTGTATGGGGGCGTTGATGGCATTGCGCTCGTCAAAACCGCGCACGGTGCCGTTTTTGGAATTGATGTTGGGCAGGTAGCGCCTCCTTCCGAACAGTGTTTCCACGTATCCATGTTCTCGGGCGTAGCGCTTGGCTTGTTCCATATACTCGTGTACTTTAGGAAACGTGTCGAAATAGTCGTCTATGAGCTTGCGCGCCTCGCCGTTGGGGATGCCCATGCGCTGTGCCAAACCAAAGGCGGTGATGCCGTATATGATGCCGAAATTGGCCTGCTTGGCCTGCTTGCGCTGGCTGTCGGTGACGGCCTCGGGAGCTATTTTCCATATTTTGGCGGCTGTGGCGCGATGTATGTCTTGCCCTTGGCGAAAAGCCTCTGTCATGTGCTCGTCGCCGCTGAGGTGTGCCATGATGCGCAATTCTATCTGGCTGTAGTCTGCGGAGAAGAACTTGCATCCCGGTTCCGGGACGAAGCATTTGCGTATCTCCTTGCCATCATCGTCGCGCACGGGTATGTTTTGCAGGTTGGGATTGCTCGAGGAGAGCCGTCCCGTGGCTGTGATGGCTTGGTTGAACGAGGTGTGTATGCGGCCGGTGCGACTGTTGATGAGTTTGGGCAGGGCCTCGATGTATGTGCTGAGCAGCTTTTTCATGCCACGATAGTTGAGGATGTCCTCGACGACGGGCGATTTGTCTTTGAGCTGTAGCAGTGTATCCTCGGATGTTACGTACTGCCCCGTGCGAGTCTTTTTGGGTTTGTCTACAATCTTCATCTTGTCAAAGAGGATCTCGCCCACCTGCTTGGGACTGTTGATGTTAAACTCACCGCCTGCCAATTCGTATGCGTGGCGCTCGTAATGGGCCATTCGGGCGGTGAACGCGCGGTTGGTTTCGTCCAGCTGCTTGGTGTCTAATCGCACGCCGGTGAGTTCCATGTCGGCCAGCACCCTGACCAATGGCATCTCTATATCCCAAAACAACGGCTCGGCTCCTACCTCTTTAAGTTTGGGTTCCAATGCGTTTTTCAATCTTAAAGTGATGTCGGCATCCTCGGCGGCGTACTCGAAAACCTCTCCCGGTTCAAGGTCGCGCATGTTCTTTTGGCCTTTCCCACTGGGACCTATAAGCTCTTCTATATGGATGGTGCGATAGTGGAGCAGGGTCTCGGCCATGTAGTCCATGTTGTGACGCTGCTCGGGCTGGATGAGATAGTGGGCCAGCATGGTGTCGAACATCTTGCCTTTGATGTCCACTCCGTAGCCTCGCAGCACCTCGTAGTCGTATTTGATGTTTTGTCCCACCTTGAGAATGGTGGGGTCTTCGTATAGTGGTTTGAAAATGTTGACGATTTGGATGGCTTGCGCGCGCTCCTTGGGGATGGCTACGTAAAAAGCCTCTTTTTCTTGAACGGCAAAGCTCAATCCCACCAACTCAGCGTCAATGGCGTTGGCAGAAGTGGTCTCCGTGTCTAAACTTAAAATCTTTTTTGTCCGTAAAAAGTCATAAAGTTTGATGCAATCGTCTTGATTTACAATGAGTTTGTAATTGTGAGGCGTGGTTTTTAGCGTCTCAAAATTTGAATTTTCGGCGTCGCCTGTCCCCTCCGTCGGATTTGGAGCGAATAAATCCAATTGTAAATTTTGATCCGTTGATGATTTTTTACTTTTGTTAATAAAGTCGTCTGCCAACTTCCTAAATTCCAATTCGGCAAATATTTCGCGCAGTTTGGCCTCGTCGGGTGTCTTGAGTTTCATCTCGTCCAAGTCGAGCTTGATGGGTACATCTGTCTTGATGGTGGCGAGAAACTTTGATATCTTGATATCGTCGATGGCGTTTTCCACTTTCTCGCGCATCTTGCCTTTCAGCCTGTCGGTGTTGGCAATGAGGTTTTCGCAGGTGCCAAACTCCTTGATTAGTTTTGCGGCGGTTTTCTCCCCAACGCCAGGGCAGCCCGGGAAGTTGTCGGCCGAGTCGCCCATGAGAGCCAGCAGGTCCACTACTTGGCTTGCCGTCTCAACGCCATATTTATCTTTTATTTCGTTCTCGCCGATTTTCTCATATCCCCCGCCGTGTTTGGGACGGTACATGAAGACATTGGGTCGCACCAACTGCCCATAGTCTTTGTCGGGTGTGAGCATGTAAGTTTCCATGCCTTCTTGCCCGGCTTTGAGGGCTAAGGTGCCGATGACATCGTCGGCCTCGAACCCTTTGGCCTCCAAAATGGGTATGCGCATGGCCTTGAGTATGCTCTTGATGTATGGCACGGCGGTGTTGATATCCTCGGGCGTGGCCTCTCTTTGTGCCTTGTAGGGTGGGTAGGCGTCGTGTCGGAAAGTCTTGCCACAGTCGAAAGCCACGGCGATGTGAGTGGGGCTTTGCTTTTTAATAATCTCGTTCAGGGTGTTGCAAAATCCCAATATGGGCGAGGTGTTCTGGCCTTTGTGGTTTCGGGTGGGTCGGTTTATGAAAGCGTAATACGACCGGAATATAATGGCGTAGGCGTCAAAGAGAAATAATTTGTCCATGTTTATATTGATTTAAGCGTAAAATTACTAAATTTTTGCCACAATATCCGATAAAAACAGTAATTTTGTAACAAAATATACACGAGTTCATGGATTATTTGTCAACCATCAAGCAACCCATCTTATCGGAGTTGAGCGATTTTGATGATTTGTTCACAAAATCGCTATCGCACCAAAACGGCCTATTAGGGCAGGCGTTGGAACATGTTCGCCAAAGCAGTGGCAAGCGCATGCGGCCCATGTTTATACTGCTAATGGCCAAAAACTATGGTAAGGTGAACGCCGTGACGCAGCATGCGGCGGTGGGATTGGAACTGTTGCACACGGCCTCGTTGGTGCACGATGACGTGGTGGACGAGAGCAGGGAACGTCGTGGGCAAAGCTCGGTCAACGCTGTCTACAATAACAAAGTGGCGGTGTTGGTGGGCGATTATATCCTTTCGACGGCATTGCTGCACGTTAATTATACGCATAATCAGGAAATTGTCAACACATTGGCCGAACTGGGAAGAACGCTCTCAAATGGTGAGATATTGCAGTTGTCGAATATCCAAAACAAGGAAATTTCAGAGGCGGTTTACTACCAAGTGATTAAGCAAAAGACCGCCGCGTTCTTCGAGGCTTGCGCATGTTTGGGTGCGATGTCTGCCGGAGCTGATAGGGCGGATATTGAGTTGGCTAAGAAATTTGGCCAAAATCTTGGTATTATCTTTCAGATACGCGACGATATCTTTGACTATTATGACAAGGAGGAGATAGGAAAGCCCACTGGGAATGATATGGCCGAGGGTAAATTGACGCTTCCGGCGATCTATGCCCTAAACTCAACGGCCGACGAGTCCATGCTTGCGGTGGCTCGAAAGGTGAAGGCTGGTACGGTAACAACCGATGAAATCGGACAATTGGTGGCTTTTACCAAGGCTCATGGCGGTATTGAGTATGCGGAGAAACGTATGTGGAAGTTGCATGCCGAGTCGCTCGATTTCTTGGAATCCGAGGTGGAAGACGATTCGGTGAAGAAAGGATTGAGAGCTTATCTCGATTTTGTGATAGAACGGCAAAAGTGATTTTTTCGTGGTGATGAGTGTTTATGGCTCATCGAAAAACGCGACATGCAGCCATTGTCGCAGTCCACACGTTTAGATTGTCGCATGTGAAAAAGCGGATATTTTATGCCAGAAGGTTAAAATATCCGCTTTTGTTGGTATATGCCAATAGGCGTTGAAAATTGTTTCTATGGGCTGCTTATGTATTTTTTGCGTTCCGCTTATTGTGTTTTCAACGCATGGAATGGTGGTTTAGAAGAACTTGACTTGCCGGCCCAGAATTTCGCTTAGCAGCATGTTGGTAAGTCTGCTGGTACCGAGGCGAAACCACTGATTGGTGAGCCATTTCTCGCCGAGCACCTCTTTGACGATGGTGTAGAATGTCACGGCGTCCATCACGGAGTTAATGCCGCCCGCTGGTTTCAAGCCTATCTGTATGCCTGTTTCGTCGTAGTACTCCTTGATGGCTTGGCACATGATGTAAACGTCTTGCGCTGTAGCACCGCCTTTGTCCTTGCCTGTGGACGTTTTAATGTAGTCGGCGCCTGCGTACATGGAGAGAATAGACGCTTTTTTCACGTTGGAAAGGGTGCCCAAGAGGCAGTTTTCGAGTATGACTTTCATGGGAACGTTGCCGCAAGTCTGTTTCAACTCGTTGATATCCTCGCACAAGCCCTCGTAGTCTCCGCAAAGAAACTTGCCCACTGGCATCACGATGTCCACGTTTGTGGCTCCGTCTTTGATGGCCAGCGCCGTCTCTGCTACCTTGACCTCGAGAAACGTTTGCGAGGAAGGGAACGCTCCCGAAACCACGGCGATGTCAACTCCATCTACTTCCAGGGTGTCTTTCACCACCTCGGCAAAGTTGGGGTACACGCAGATGGTGGCCACGTGGGGTAGGTCGGGGTACGCGGTGTCAAACTGGTTGACTTTCTCTACCATGGCCATGATGTTGACATCATTGTCCGACGCGCTTAGCGAGGTGAGCTCCACGCTGCCCAAGAGAAATTTCTTAACCTTGGCGGTGTCGTTCTCGGGCACTTTCTCAACGATGATTTTTTTCAACGCCTTACCTATTTCGGCCTCGTCAACGTCACAGTTGTATTTCTCGAGCGCTTGCTCGTACTTGCTCTTTTTTTGTGTTTCGTCCGTGCGACTTGCGTTCACTTGAGCTTTGATGCCACCATTTTGTTTGGTGGGTTGGATGTCTTTGGTGTATGCCATGTTGTTTATTGTTTAATCAATTGGTTTTATTCGTGATAAGGTATGGGTTATGTCCTTTGATGATAAAGTGTATGTATGTGTCAGAGGCTGTGATTGATGTTTTGAGCGATGGTGATGTGCGCCATATTCCGTGAGATGCGCTCCGCTGGTTTGGCGTTAGGCTTTGAGTTTGGGATTGTTCTTGTGCCTGTTGGCGTCGCGCAGGGTTTTCTTCTCGACGCTTTTCCTGAACTCTTGGGTAAGGTCTACGCCCGTTTGATTGGCAAGGCAGCACAGCACCCAAAGTATGTCCGCCATCTCCTCGCCCAAGTTGTCTTTCTCACCAGCTTTAAAGCTCTGGTCGCCGTATTTTCGAGCCATTACGCGTGCCAACTCGCCCACTTCCTCGGTCAAGACGGCCATGTTTGTCAGTTCGCTGAAATATCTCACGCCAAAGGTTTTGACCCATTGGTCCACGGCTTTTTGCGCTTCTTGTATAGTCATTTTTAGCGGTGCGGTTTACGGGTTTCTTTTATTGTGGATATATTCTAATTTTTTAAACAGCATGAATCCGCCCGCGGCAAATACGGACGTGACAAGATGTCCCCACCAATCCACTTTTACTCCATTGGCCAAATCTAATGCTGTCAGGCAAAGAAAGAGCACGATCATGAATGTTATAGTAGCTATTTTTAAATTGTTCGTTTTCATTCTTTGTTCTTTGAGTCTATGCAAATAGTAACGGGGCCATCGTTAATGAGCTGCACTTTCATGTCGGCGCCAAACTCACCGGTGCCAATCGGTTTGCCCAACTCCCGTGCAAGGGCTTGGCAAAAATACTCGTAGAGCGGGATGGAGATGTCGTGTGGCGCCGCCTTTATCCAACTTGGGCGGTTGCCCTTTTTTGTGCTCGCCATGAGCGTGAATTGCGAAACCACGATGATGTCGCCGTCTACGTCCCTGACGCTGAGGTTCATCACGCCGTCAGGGTCGTCAAACACGCGCAGGGAGCAGGTCTTTTTGACGAGCCAGTTGGCATCTTCCTTTGTGTCATCGCTGCCTATCCCTAACAAGACAACGTAGCCTTGGCCAATGGCAGATTTGGTCTTACCCGCTATGGTGACTGACGCTTGGCTCACTCGCTGGATGACAATTCGCATGATATACGTTAATGTTGGTGTTGTTATTTGACATCACAAAGATAGCAAAAAGATGATATTTACGCAATGATTGGCTTATTATTTTTGTTTTATCAAGTCTGTTTTTCAATTTTGTATTTGCGTTTCTTTGCCATTTTATCATTTTTTGGGTACTCTTTTCATGATGAAAATCACGTTATTTTTCATGGTGTTGATAGCTTGAATGATAAGACGGCGCCATGTTACCTTGTTTGATTTCGCCGCTTTTTATGTATGTGAAAATATTTGACATGTTGCCATTTGTAGTTCGCTTATTTACGTACTGCCACACCTTTGTTTGCAAATAAGCTCTATATACAAAAGTTTTGTAAGTTGTTGTGTGTTAGATTGTTGTACTGTTTCTTGCTTGTTCCCTAATTTTTTGTTTAATATTTGATCTGCGTTTAGTGCTTAATCGCATGTCGATTAGACGCTAAACGCAATCCGATTGCTGTCTAATTACTTTGTGTTTAGGCCTTTAATGTAGGATGAATAGATACTAATGGGAGAGAGTGCCGTTTTTTATGGTTGCAAGATGGAGAGTTTGTCGTTTAGAAACGCCAATTTTTAGCTGTAGATTACTGTTTGGAAACGTACCCTTTTTTGTGATTAAAATTAGACAAATACTATGATTGTGTGCAATCGCCCGGCCATGGCTTGTCATGTTGTGATGTTTTCGTCGCTTGCGGATATTTGTGTTTCTGCGTTTGTTTTCCTTTGATTTTCAAAGTGTTTTATTATTGTTTTGGCCTTTGATGGACCAACGATGGTAGCAAGTTGCTCAAGTGTTGCTACCTTAATGTTACTAACTGATTTAAAGCTTTTTATAAGTGATTTCTTTGTTTGTGGACCTATTCCTTTTATGTCATCAAGCTCGGAGTGCAGTGCATGTTTTGATCTCTTGTCTCGATGGAATGTTATTGCATATCGGTGCACTTCGTCTTGTATTTGCGTCAAGGCGTGAAAAAGCTCTGAATCTGGCTTTAATCCAATCACCTTGGGAGGCCATCCATACAGCAACTCGTTGGTGCGATGGTGGTCGTCTTTAGCTAATCCGGCGATCGCGATGTCCAGTTTAAGCTCTTTTTCAACCACATCTCTCACCACGTCCATTTGGCCTTTGCCACCATCGGTGATGATGAGGTCGGGTAGGGCGACCTCTTCGGCTATCATTCTGCTGTATTTTCGGCGTACCACTTCTTGCATGGATGCGTAGTCGTCAGGTCCTGTCACGGTCTTGATGTTGTATTTACGGTAGTCTTTTTTGGATGGTTTCATGCCCTTGTAGACCACGCATCCTGCTACGGCGTCGGTTCCGGAGATGTTAGAGTTGTCAAAACATTCTATATGGTATGGCAGTTTGGGTAGTCCTAATTTCTTTTGCAATTCTTTCATTAAGCGGGTTTGCTTCTGCTCAACGTTTAGTTTTTCCACGCGTTTCAGACGATCAAACTTATACTGTTTCGCGTTCATTTGCGACAGGTCCAGCAAGTGTTTTTTGTCTCCTCGTTGTGGGACAAACAAGTCTGCGTCTTTGATTTTCCATTCCATCTCAAAGGGCACGACTATTTCTTTGGCCTTGCTGTCAAATCTATAGCGTATCTCTGGAATGGCCTGTGTGAGAATGTCTTCGTCTGTTTCGTCTAATTTGCGTTTGTACTCATAGGTGAAACTTTGGTTGATGGTGCCATTTTTTACGTGCAGATAGTTTACGAAGGCTATTTTTTTACTGTCGTCCTCGGTTATTGTAAAGACGTCCACGTCTTGTATGGTATAGCTTACCACCTCCACCTTGGCTACAAATTCTTTCAAGAGCAGGTAGCGTTGTTTGAGTCGGTCGGCCTCTTCAAATTTTAGTTCCGCCGCTTTTTTCATCATTCTTTCATATACCCAGTCGCTTAATTGCCTTGTATTTCCTTTTAAAACCTCTTTGGCTTGCCTGATGTTTTCATTGTACTCTTCATGGCTTTGTTTGCCGATACAGCATGCGTCGCAGTTGTGTATGTGATATTCTAAGCATGGGCGATATCTGTTTTCCTTTATACCTTCGGGCGTGATGGGTTGTTTGCATCGTCTGGGCTTAAACACTTTGTTGATGAGTTCGAGCACGTTGTACATGGCAGTGATGTGTGGATATGGGCCGAAAAATGTGCCATGCTTACGGTTTATGGTTCGCGTTTTGAAGATTCTTGGGAAGTGTTCTTTTGTGACACAAATGCTGGGGTAGGTTTTGCCGTCTTTCAACAGCACGTTATACCGAGGGTTGTATTTTTTGATAAGTGAGTTTTCGAGTAGCAAGGCATCTTCCTCTGAGTTGACAACTGTATATGTAATGTCATGTATCTTGCTTACAAGGACCTTGGTTTTAAATCTGTCCACCTCTTTGTGGAAGTAGGTTGACACTCTGCTTTTTAGTTTTTTGGCTTTCCCAACATATATGATGACATGTTCTTTGTCGTAGAATTGATAGCTGCCAGGTAGCTCCGGCATGTTCAGTACCACGCTCTTTAGATAGTTCAAACGCTTTTCATTTTCTTCCCTTGTCATATCCTTGTTTTCCTTTTATACACTACTGTTGTCGTGAAAATTGTTTCACGTGGAACGTCTTTGCTTTTTGTAATTTTGCAATTCCTTCTTTATACTTTTCTAATGTGTTTTTAGCTTGCTCTAATTTGAATGGTCTTGACATGCAAATATAGCTATAATGTATTCTCTTTGCAATGTTTTGGCTGTTATAATTTTATAAAATTGAGAAATGTGTGGCGGTGGAACTCTATCGCAAGGACATGTTTTTATACGTTTAACGGAAATGTTCTTGTAAGAGCTTGTTTTGCCTAAGGCATGCCGTTTGAGAAATGTAGGAGCTTCGTGCAAATGAAAAACCCCACGGTTCAAATTGTCCGTGGGGGTTTGTTTCCTTTTTTGCAGGGTAGGGTGCGTGTACTTGAATGATTAGAATTTAAGAAGACTGGTTATCTCAATATCTGGGTCAAAGCTGTCGCGCGCATTCGGAAACTCTGTGTTAAGTTCTATGATGAAATTGCAATAAATTTTCTTTGGATGGAATTTTTTTACTAATTTACATGCTGCTTTCATTGTTCCGCCCGTTGCTAAAAGGTCGTCGTGCAGTAATATTACATCATCTTCTGTTATGGCATCTTTGTGAATTTCAATGGTGTCCATGCCGTATTCTTTGGCGTAGCTTTCCTGAATGGTCTCGCAAGGCAACTTTCCGGGCTTGCGGCAAAGCACGACTCCGGCGTTCAAATGGTAGGCTACGGCTGAGCTCATCACAAATCCTCGACTCTCAATGCCAACAATTTGGGTGATGCCTTTGTCCTTATAAATGTTTACTAATTCATCACTCATAAGCTTTAAACACTGCTGATTTTTAAACAATGTGCTTACATCTCTAAAAATTACGCCTTTGATTGGCCAATCTGGAATACATCTCAGATGATTTAATAAAATTTGATTATTCACGTTTACCGTTCTATTTATATTTTAATTCGTTGCTTGATAAGGGCTTAATCGTATCTTTGTTTCACGTGAAACCGCCTTGCCCATTCATTGTCGACAGCTTGAACTTTATTTAATTAATTGATGACAATCAATAGAAAAATCGTATTCCTCCCATCAATATGAGTTTGTGTTGACAATAGAATATAGGGTTTTGCTTGTGATTATATTTTTTCGTTGGTTGCTTTATGCTTAAAAGACTTCATCGACCCAGCAGTACCAATAACACGTTAATGTCACTTGGAGATACGCCCGGTATTCGGCTGGCCTGTCCTAATGTATCAGGATTTATATGTTCAAGTTTTTGCCTTCCTTCGGTACTAATCTCCTTGAGCTGACTATAGACGAAATGCCCTTTTATCTTTATATCTTCTAATCTGTGCATTTTATCCGCAATCATACGTTCGCGCTCAATATAGCCTTTATATTTGATTCGTATTTCTGCACCCTCGCTAATCTCTTCTTTTCTGTTTTCTGGCTCATTCATCATCTCCTTTAGTGCGGGAATGACGGTTGAAAGCATTGTCATCGTGATTTGTGGCCGGCCTATCAAGTCGGATATTTTACATCCCATGCGTAGTGGGGTGGTACCGATTGCTTCTAATGCCGAGTTTATTTCTTTTGGTTTTACCGATGTATTATTGCAGAATTTGACGAGTCTGCCAATAGCGTTTTTCTTTTGCAGCCACCAGTCCAAGCGTTCTTGTGTGGCCAATCCGATGTTGTAGGCTTTTTCTGTAAGTCGTGCGTCGGCGTCGTCTTGGCGTAAAAGTATGCGATATTCTGCTCTCGAGGTGAACATTCTGTATGGTTCGTCTACGCCTTTTGTAACGAGGTCATCGATTAAAACACCGATATAGCTCTCGTCTCTTTTCATTATAAAAGGATCGTTTCCCGAACAAAACATTGCGGCGTTAATACCTGCAACTATTCCCTGTCCGCCCGCCTCTTCGTATCCAGTGGTTCCATTCACTTGGCCGGCCATGAATAACCCTTTGATAATTTTAGATTCAAGCGAGTGCTTTAGTTGCGTAGGGTCAAAATAATCGTATTCTATTGCGTAGCCTGCGCGATAAATCTTGGCATCCCGCAAGGCGGGTATTTTGTGCAGGGCTCTAAGTTGTGTCTCGATGGGCATTGACGAAGAGAAGCCGTTAAGGTACATCTCGTTGGTGTCTTCGCCTTCTGGTTCTATAAAAAGAGGGTGTTGGTCTTTGTCGGGAAAGGTTACGAGCTTTGTCTCGATAGATGGGCAATAACGTGGCCCGGTGGACTGAATTTGCCCGTTGTATAAAGGAGAGTTGGCAAGGTCGGCACGCAAAATTTCATGCACGGCGCTGTTGGTGTCACATGTCCAGCATGGGAGTTGCTTCAAGGTGGGGGGCATACCAAGGTAGCTGAAAGTGTGAAACTCGTTATCCCCAGGTTGCATCACCGTGTCTTCAAAGTGGATGCTTCGTTTGTCAAGCCTTAAAGGGGTTCCTGTTTTCATACGGGCGGAGCGTATTCCCCAATACGATATTGATTCTGAAAAATGTGGAACGGCAGGCTCCGCGCATCTGCCTCCGGGATATTTATGATGCCCAATATGCATCAATCCGTTGAGAAAAGTGCCAGCCGTGACAACTATTGCCTTGGCCATTATGTTCACGCCCCATATTGTTTTTACGCCGATTGCCTCACCGTTTTTCACTAACAGTTGGTCCGCTTGGTCTTGCCAGATGTCAAGATTGGGGGTTCGGTCGAGTACGCGTCGCCACTCAACGATAAATCTTTCTCGGTCGCATTGAGCGCGTGGCGACCATACGGCAGGTCCCTTTCCTTTGTTGAGCATCCTAAATTGTATGGAGGTGGCGTCGGTAACCTTACCCATGTTACCTCCCAAGGCGTCTATTTCTCTGACGATTTGACCTTTGGCGATACCACCGACGGCAGGGTTACAACTCATCTGTGCGACCTTGTTCATATCCATAGTGACCAAGCACGTCTTGGCTCCCATGTTTGCCGCTGCCGTGGCGGCCTCGCAACCAGCGTGTCCACCCCCTATGACGATGACGTCATAATCAAATTTCATTCCTGTCTTTGCTTTTTCTGCAAAAGTACATAATATTCCTGATTTTTTACCTCTTTTACTTTGATTTATCACTAAAATATAGTATTTTTGCGGTCTAAACGTGCGTGAAGAATACCTAAAAGACGGTATTTTTATCATCGTAACGGTTAGGGAAGGAACTATCTGCATAACCATTGCCAAACGAAATCTAACAGTTAAATATTTTAAAATCAATCATTTATGTGGTTAATCAATTCTCCAATTGGTAGAAAGGTGGTGATGTCGTTGACTGGCATTTGCCTTATTCTATTCCTGACTTTCCACTGTTGCATGAACATTGCGGCTTTTTTTTCGGGAGAAGCCTATAATGTGGTATGTGAATTTTTGGGAAGTAACTGGTATGCGATTATTGGAACAGTGGCTCTCGCTGCCTTAGCCGTATGCCATATCATTTATGCTTTCATCCTCACGATGCAAAATCGGCGTGCCCGTGGCAATCAGCGCTATGAGGTGACAAGCCGTCGTCCAGAGGTCAGTTGGGCGTCTCAGAACATGCTTGTGTTAGGACTGATCATCTTTGTGGGGCTTTTACTTCACATGTACAATTTCTGGGGCCACATGATGTTCGCCGAATTGGCTGACATTCAAGTGGCACATGATCCTGCCGATGGCTTCGCTTGGATACAGGAGACGTTCTCCAATCCGATTTACTCCATTCTTTATCTTGTATGGTTTGCAGCTCTTTGGTTCCACCTCACACATGGCTTTTGGAGCTCTATGCAGACACTTGGCTTTAGTGGCAAGATTTGGTTGAAGCGCTGGCAGTGTATAGGTGTTGTTTATGTAAGCATCCTTATGGCGATATTCGCATTTCTTGTGCTCTCTTTTTGGTTAGGATTTGCCCCCAGCATGTGCTGCGCTTGACCTCCAGTTCACATTTCATAATTAAATATAGACAATTGATTATGTCACCAATAGATTCTAAAATTCCAGATGGCCCATTGGCCGAGAAATGGACAAATTATAAAGCTCATCAGAAATTGGTTAACCCAGCCAACAAGCGTAAGCTCGATATCATCGTGGTTGGAACTGGACTTGCTGGTGCCAGCGCTGCTGCGTCACTTGGCGAGATGGGCTTCCACGTTATCAACCTATGTATTCAAGACAGCCCTCGTCGTGCGCACTCTATCGCAGCGCAGGGCGGTATCAATGCGGCAAAAAACTATCAAAATGATGGCGATGCCGTTTATCGCCTGTTCTATGACACCATCAAGGGTGGCGATTACCGTGCTCGCGAAGCCAATGTTTATCGTTTGGCCGAGGTAAGTGCGGCCATCATCGACCAATGTGTAGCCCAGGGCGTACCTTTCGCCCGTGAGTATGGCGGCATGCTTGCCAACCGCTCTTTTGGAGGTGTGCAGGTAAGTCGTACCTTCTATGCTAAGGGACAGACGGGGCAGCAGCTTCTCCTTGGAGCCTATTCGTCATTGATGAAAGAGGTCAACAATGGCACTGTGGAGCTTCACACCCGCACAGAGATGGAAGACATTGTTGTCATTGACGGCCGTGCCCGAGGCATTATTGCCAAAAATTTGGTAACTGGCAAGCTCGAACGCTATGCCGGTCATGCCGTGTGCCTTGCCACTGGCGGGTACGGAAACGCCTATTTCCTCTCCACTAACGCCATGGGTTGCAATGCCACCGCTGCCGTTCAGGCCTACCGAAAAGGCGCTTATTTTGCCAACCCATGTTTCGTTCAGATACACCCCACGTGCATTCCTGTGCATGGAGACAAGCAGAGTAAGCTAACGTTGATGTCAGAGTCTCTGCGTAACGACGGCCGTATTTGGGTGCCTAAAAAGATAGAAGACGCAAAGAAATTGCAGAGTGGAGAGCTCAAGGGGCGTGACATTCCTGAAGAAGACCGTGATTATTATTTGGAGCGCAGATATCCGGCGTTTGGTAACTTGGTGCCTCGCGACGTGGCGTCACGTGCCGCTAAGGAGCGCACAGACCACGGTTTTGGTGTTAATAACACCGGTTTGGCTGTGTTCCTCGATTTTGCTGAGGCCATCGAGCGTCTTGGCAGGGATCGCGTGGCCGAGCGTTACGGAAACCTATTTGACATGTACGAGGAGATCGTGAACGTCAATCCATACGAGAACCCGATGATGATCTATCCTGCCATCCATTATACCATGGGCGGCCTTTGGGTTGATTATGAATTGCAGACCTCCATCAAGGGGTTGTTCGCGCTTGGAGAATGTAACTTCTCCGATCACGGAGCCAACCGCTTAGGAGCATCAGCATTGATGCAAGGACTTAGCGACGGTTACTTCGTCATTCCTTATACTATGCAAAATTACTTGTCAGACCAGATTACCGTTCCACGTTTCAGTACCGACCTTCCTGAGTTCGAGGAGGCAGAAAAGGGTGTTGATGCAGAAATCGATCGTTTGATGAACAGCAAGTATCATGACGAGAGCGTCGATTCGCTCCATAAGCGTCTTTATAAAATCCTATGGAATTATGTCGGCATGGCACGTACCGCCGAGGGACTTAAGAAGGCCATCGAGATGCTCAAGCAGATGCGTGTTGAGTTTAATGAGCACGTACGCATTCCCGGATCCAAAGAGGGTCTTAATGTCGAGCTTGACAAAGCCATCCACCTTCGCGACTTTATCACCATGGGCGAACTTATCGCTTATGACGCGTTGCACCGCAACGAGAGCTGCGGCGGACACTTCCGTGAGGAGAGCAAAACCGAGGAAGGCGAGGCCAAGCGTGATGATGAAAACTTCATGTACGTTGGTTGTTGGAAATATGGAGGCTCTGATGATGTAGCCCCCGAGCTGATCAAAGAACCCCTGAACTACGAGTATATCAAAGTTCAGACCAGAAACTACAAATCATAAATTAAGGAATCAAGACAATGGATAAAAATATTTCATTCACATTGAAAGTATGGCGCCAAAACGGTCCCACCGCAGAGGGCCATTTTGACTCATTCGAAATGAAGGAGATCTCCGGTGGTACATCCTTCCTCGAAATGTTGGACATCCTCAATGAGCAGCTTATCGAAGACAACAAGGAGCCGTTCGTCTTTGATCATGACTGCCGCGAGGGCATCTGTGGCATGTGTTCTCTCTATATCAATGGACATCCCCACGGACTTGCCCAGGGAGCCACCACCTGCCAGCTTTACATGCGCCGGTTTAACGATGGAGACGTTATCACCGTGGAACCATGGCGTTCGGCCGCATTCCCTATTATCAAAGATTGCATGGTAGACCGTTCCGCTTTCGACAAGATTATCGCCGCAGGTGGTTACACCACTGTGCGCACGGGGCAGGCCCAAGATGCCAACAATATCCTCATATCCAAGCAAAACGCCGACGAGGCTATGGATTGCGCCTCTTGCATAGGTTGCGGCGCATGTGTCGCCGCTTGCAAGAATGGCTCGGCCATGCTTTTCTTGAGCTCTAAGGTCAGCCAGCTGGCACTTCTTCCACAAGGCCGCCCAGAGGCCGCCCGTCGTGCCAAGAACATGATTGCGAAGATGGAAGAGCTTGGATTTGGCAACTGTACCAATACCCGCGCTTGCGAGGCCGAGTGCCCCAAAAACGAGTCTATAGCCAATATAGCCCGTCTTAACCGCGAGTATATTTGCGCAAAGTTGGCCGATTAGTTTGACGAGGCTCTTTTAAAGAGATTTTCCCACTATATCAATTTAACCGCAAGAGGATCACTCTTGCGGTTATTTGTTTTCTCAAAAGGCGCCTTCGCAGCCAATTCAAGTAAGCATTACTCATGCCATATCACCACTAATTAGCTTTATGTACAAATAAAAGAAAAAGGATGTGCCATCTGTGGCGCATCCTTTTCTATATAAGTGCAGAAGGCAGACGTCTTGGGTCTATCTTCTATTAGATGTCTTGAGTGAAGACTATTGGCTCGCTTTCATAAGTACCAAACCTCTCCACCCATTTCCTCAGTAGGGTTGGTGTCCGGTTCATTGGCAAGAAATTCTTGCTCTTCATAGACACCCGCTAAGTCTTTAGGATCTTTTTTCATTTTTGGGTGCATTTAATTGATTATTAACTAAGGTCTTTCGACCATCGCAAATATAATCATAATATTTTGAATAACCAAACAAAAAGCTGACACATTAGTTACATTCTGACATAAAAAACGTTAATCTCTTAATATTTTCGTTTATTTATAAGTAACTTTGTCATGTATGAAAGAGATAGACACCCATACATTCATCACGCTTCATCGTGGTGATGACGTGCGCCGTTTGGCCTTCATGGCCGACAAGTTCCCAAACGTGAACATGAGCTATGCCTTGGTCCAGATACAAGGATGGCAGATGGCTCGCTCCAAGTTGCCCACATGGGCCACGATCGACGGTATAGTCTATCCGCCACATCTCAATATGGAACAATGCAGCTCCGAGGTCACCGCCATATACAAACAGCGCATCTTGGCTCGCCTTTTGGGCAGTTTCTTGGATCAATCCACGCTCATCGATCTCACTGGTGGCTTTGGTGTCGACTTCTCGTTTATGTCTCGCGGTTTTCGCAAATCTATTTACGTGGAGCGCGATCCTGCCTTGTGCGCGGTGGCCCGACACAATTTCGAACTGCTCGGCCTGCCGCATGCCGAGGTGATATGTGACGATGGGGTGGAGTGGCTACACCGTCAAGCCAAGCCAGACACGGCCGCACCCATTGTCATATATATGGATCCTGCTCGTCGCGATGCCCACGGGCAGAAAGTTGTTGCCTTGGGCGATTGTACCCCCGATGTCGTGGCCCTGCGCGACGAGCTGATGCGCAAGGCCGATTATGTCATCCTCAAACTCTCGCCCATGCTCGATTGGCATGCCGCTGTCGCAGCTATGGACACGGGAGGCAACGTCTCAGAGGTACATATCATAGCCGTAGGCAACGAGTGCAAGGAGCTTTTGCTCATGCTTGCTCATGGCCGCCACGACCTGCGTGTGGTCTGTTCCAACGACGCGGACATTTTCGCGTTTCATCCACGGTTAACCAATGCGGGTAGCGGCAATTTGCCTACTGCTACCATCTCTGTTTCGCCCACGGGCACGCTCCTTGTCCCTAATGCCGCCATCATGAAGTCAGGCTGCTTCGCAGAGCTCGCCATGCGTTTTGACGTGCGCTCCATAGACCCCAACTCCCATTTGTTTGTCTCTCCCCATATCGTTCCTAATTTCCCCGGTCGGCAATTTCGTATTCTTGCTGTAAGCACGCTTGGCAAGCGAGAACTTAGGCAAAATCTCCATGGGCTGCGGCAAGCCAATATTTCCGTTCGCAACTTCCCACTGTCGGTAGCCGAGCTTCGCAAGCGGCTAAAATTGCGAGATGGTGGCTCCGTCTATATATTCGCAACCACATGGCAAGGGCGGCACGTACTTGTCATCACCTCCAAGACATCCGTTTCACAAGACTAACGCTCAAGTCTTCGCAATTCTTTCAATGAAGTGGCGTTCTTGTTTTTTGTTAAGAAAACATCACAAAAACCTTTCCTCTTTTTTGTAGTGAAATAGCGTCCTTTTTTGAGGGGTTAAGCGTATGGCCCATCTTTTTTCCGCAAAAAAATCATTTTATCATGACCATTTGTCACACGTCAATTGCCCATTAAGGCTTAATCGCGTGCCCAATAGGTGTTATTCGTGCTTCGTTTACGGCCCAATCATGATGCGTTCAGGCACTAAACGCCATGCCATTAGTGCCTAAACGTGTCTTCTTGAGAGTGGATTGTCGTTGGCAAAATGATGACATTTTTGCAACATATTGACTTATAGTAGATTATGCAAGTGCCGATATTTTGCGCTTATTTTCAACTAAGTCGGTATAATTTTCAAATAAGCCAAGCATGCGAGGGGTTTTGTCAGATAATTTCGAGTTTTTATTTTGGCAATACGACACATGGTGACAAGGTATTTGTTAGTTTTCTTTTCATTCTTGTGGACAAACCGTGAAGTATGCCATTTCTTTTTATGATAGGACGTGAACAGGCAATGGATTGCTGCGGAAATCATCAACCTGTATGGCGTAAAAAGTAAATGTATGTTGAGCGTTGTCATCTTTGCTTATCCACTCACATCAAAATTCGTGTTTGTTCAGTAATGGGGCATGCTGCACACCGTCCCTTGTTTTGTATTTTGAGTTTGAAGACACACTCAAAATACGATAAGACCATTTTTTATACCTTATTTTATAATTTTGGCGTTTCTTTTTGCTCAATGTGTTTAAAATTGCTACTTTTGCATATTAAAACGTTTTAACATCATATTATTATATTATCAATGGCGATAGAAATAAAGAAAGTTGAGACCAAAAAAGACCTCAAGGCTTTCATAGAGTTTCATTACAAACTTTACGAGGATTGCCCTTACGATGTTCCATCTCTCTATAATGACGAGATAAATGCGCTGAGCAAGGATAAAAATGCAGCATTCGATTTTTGTGAGGCAGAGTATTTTTTAGCCTACAAAGATGGCCGTTTGGTGGGCAGGGTGGCTGCTATCATCAATCATCGCGCCAACGAGCGGTGGGACAATAAAGACGTGCGTTTCGGCTGGTTAGACTTTGTTGACGACATTGACGTGAGCCGCGCGCTCTTTGATGCCGTGGCCGATTATGGCCGCCGCAAGGGCATGAGCCACATGATAGGGCCTCTTGGTTTCTCGGATATGGACCGCGAGGGCATGCTTACCTTTGGTTTCGACCGTTTGAGCACGGCCGCCACGCTCTATAACTATCCATACTATCCGCAGCACATAGAGCGTCTTGGAGGGTTTGAGAAAGACAATGACTATGTGGAATATCTCATCCACGTGCCTGATAAAGTGCCCGAAAAATTGGTCAAGATTTCTGAGATGATAGAGAACCGGTACAATCTCCATGTCAAAAAGGTCACTCCGCGTGAGGTGCGCGAGGGTTATGCGCGCAAGCTGTTCCATATCATCAACGCCACCTATGTAGACCTTTACGGTTTCGTGAGCCTTACAGACAAGCAGATAGACCAGTACGTCAAAATGTTCTTGCCCGTAATCGATTTTGATTTGGTAACGGTCGTCGTGGATGGCAATGACAATAACAAGGAGGTGGGCATAGCCATCACCATTCCCTCTATATCAAAAGCCCTGAAGAAGTGCCGTCGCGGCCGCCTGCTTCCCTTTGGCTGGTGGCATCTTTTGCGCACCGTCAAGTTCCATAAGACTGAGGGGTTAGACCTGCTGCTCATAGGCGTGCTGCCTGAATATCGGTCAAAAGGCGCCAACGCCCTGATGTTTAACGACCTCATCCCACGCTACATCAAGTATGGTTTCAAGTGGGGAGAAAGTCAGGTGGAGATGGTAACCAACACTGGTGTGCAGGGACAGTGGGAAATGTTCGAGCACGAAAACCACAAGGCTCGTCGTTGCTATCGCAAGAAAATATAGTTCCGCGCGCCAACTTCACTTTGCTGTTCGGGGTCGATGCCACGGTGCTCTATTTGTGCGTGCCTCCCGCTGTGCGGTCTTGGTGGCGTTGTTTCTTTTATTTATGTTATTTTAATTTTTAATATTCCGTTTTTCTCGATAAATACCAGAAAGGTCAATAATGATGACAGATGACAATCTTTTGAAGGCCAACCAGTCCGGACAAACCTCGGCCCAAGGGTCGGTGGAGTACACAGACGATAACATTCGCCATCTTAGCGACATGGAGCATGTGCGTACGCGACCTGGTATGTATATCGGAAGATTGGGAGATGGCAGTCTGCCCGAGGACGGAATTTACGTGCTTCTCAAGGAGGTGGTCGACAATTCCATTGACGAGTTCAAGATGAACGCTGGCGACCGCATAGAGGTAGATGTGGACGACAACCTGCGCGTGACCGTTCGCGACTATGGTCGTGGCATACCGCAGGGCAAGCTGGTAGAGGCTGTATCCATGCTCAACACGGGCGGAAAGTACGACTCCAAGGCTTTCAAGAAGAGCGTGGGGCTCAATGGCGTGGGCGTCAAGGCGGTCAACGCGCTGAGCTCCCATTTTGAGGTGAGGAGCTATCGTGACGGCAAGATGCGCGAGCTTGTGTTTGAGAGAGGAACGCTCAAGAGTGATGTCACCAAGAAAAACAATGATGAGAATGGCACGTTCATCTTTTTTGAGCCTGACGACACGTTGTTCAAGAATTATCGTTTCCGCGACGAGTACGTGGAAACCATGCTTCGCAACTACACTTATCTCAACGCCGGGCTTACCATTATGTACAACGGTCGGCGTATCAAGAGTCGCAACGGCTTGGAAGATTTGCTCAACGACAACATGACCGTCGATGGCCTTTATCCCATCGTGCACATCAAGGGAGAAGACATTGAGATAGCTTTCACGCACACCAACCAGTACGGAGAAGAGTACCACAGCTTCGTAAATGGGCAGCATACCACACAGGGAGGTACTCATCAGAGTGCGTTCAAGGAGCACATCGCCAAGACTATCAAGGAGTTTTACGACAAGAACTATGAGTACACCGACATCCGTAACGGTATCGTCGCGGCCATTGCCATCAACGTGGAGGAGCCTGTCTTTGAGAGCCAAACCAAGATAAAGCTCGGTTCCACGGTCATGGAGCCTAACGGAGACACCATCAACAAATATGTGGGCGACTTTATTAAGCGTGAGGTGGACAACTACCTCCACATTCACAAAGAAGACGTGGCGGATGTTTTGGAGGCCAAGATCAAGGAGAGCGAGCGCGAGCGCAAGTCGATGGCGGGCATAACCAAGTTGGCGCGTGAGCGTGCCAAGAAAGCCAATTTGCATAATCGCAAGTTGCGCGACTGCCGTGTGCACTTCTCCGACGCTAAAGATGACCGCAAGGAGGAAGCCTCCATCTTTATCACTGAGGGCGACTCGGCCAGTGGAAGCATCACCAAGAGCCGCGACGTCAACACGCAGGCGGTGTTTTCGTTGCGTGGCAAACCACTCAACTCTTTTGGCTTGACAAAAAAGGTTGTCTACGAGAACGAGGAGTTCAATCTGCTCCAAGCCGCGTTGGACATAGAGGATGGTTTGGACAATTTGCGTTACAACAAAGTGATAGTGGCCACAGACGCCGACGTGGACGGTATGCATATACGATTGCTCATCATCACGTTTTTCTTGCAGTTCTATCCTGAGCTTATTAAGAAAGGACATGTATTTGTGCTTCAGACGCCTCTTTTCAGGGTGCGAAATCGCCGTTCTAAAATCAAGAACAAGAAGGTTATAGCCGAGACAGACGCCCGGTTGGCCAAGGGAGAGAAAAAAAGTGACTTCATAACTCGCTATTGCTATACCGACGAAGAACGCTTGGAGGCCATCAGCGCGTTAGGCCCAGACCCGGAGATCACTCGCTTCAAGGGGCTTGGAGAGATCTCGCCCGATGAATTTGCCCATTTCATCGGCCCGGACATGCGGTTGGAGCAGGTCACCCTTCACAAGAACGACCAAGTACAAAAACTTCTCGAGTACTATATGGGTAAAAACACCATGGAGCGCCAAAACTTCATCATAGACAACCTTGTGGTAGAGGATAACAGCGTCGATGATGATAACGAGCAATTAAACTAATCAACCATCATACCGACAAATGCCAACAAATATCATTAGGAGATGCGCCAAGCCTGTGTGCTTGGCTGTATTTGCGCTTTTAGCTCTCTCACCCGCCAACGCGCAATTACGGCTGAATTTTGGCAGCAAGTCACCTTTCAGAAAGTTGCAAATAGCCGAGATGGCCATCACCAACATGTATGTAGATTCTGTCGACGAGCAGAAATTGGTGGAGGATGGCATTCGCGGCATGCTTGAGAAGCTCGACCCTCACTCCTCGTACACCACCGCCAAGGAGACCAAGCTCATGCAAGAATCGCTTAATGGGTCGTTTGATGGCATCGGCATACAGTTCAACATGCAGCAAGACACGCTGCTCGTCATACAGACCATCGTTAACGGACCATCTGAGAAAGCTGGCATTTTGCCTGGCGACCGCATCGTGATGGTCAACGATACAGCCATTGCTGGCGTCAAGATGCCACGTGAGGAGATATTGCGAAAGCTACGTGGCCGCAAAGGCACCAAGGTGCGTTTGGGCGTGGTGCGGCGTGGTATCAAAGATACGTTGAGTTTTACGGTGACGCGCGACAAAATCCCCATGAAGACCATAGACGGCTATTACATGATACGACCTGGTATAGGCTACATTCGCATAGGAAGCTTCGGGGCCACCACTTATAAAGAGTTCATGTCGTGCGTCAAATCTTTGCAGGCTCGGGGCATGCGCCATTTGATACTCGATTTGCAGGATAACGGTGGTGGTTACCTGCAGGCGGCCGTTGCCATTGCCAATGAGTTTTTGCGCCACGACGACCTGATAGTCTATACACGGGGCCGTAAGTCTCGCGTCCAAGAATACAGAGCGCAAGGCAATGGCACTTTGCTTCAAGGAAAGGTGGCGGTCCTTATCAACGAGTTTTCAGCTTCTGCCGCGGAGATAGTGACCGGGGCCATACAAGACCAAGACCGAGGCGTGGTAATTGGACGGCGTAGTTTTGGAAAAGGATTGGTGCAACGCCCCGTCGATTTTCCCGATGGCAGTATGCTGAGGCTTACCATCGCCCATTACTACACGCCATCCGGTCGATGCATACAGAAACCTTACACCAAGGGAGACCGCAAGGATTATGACCGAGAGTTGGACGAACGGTTCAAGCACGGAGAACTGTATTCGTCTGACAGCGTACATTTTGCTGACAGTCTGAAATATTACACCCTGCGTCTCCACCGCCCGGTTTATGGCGGAGGTGGTGTCATGCCCGACATCTTTGTGCCCCTCGACACTACGCAGTTCACTTCTATGCACAGGCAGTTGGCAGCCAAGGGCATCATTGTTAGCGCCAATTTGAGGTATGTTGACGAGTGTCGCAAACAGTTGAAAAAGCAGTATCCCGACTTCCCCACGTTCAACGGCAAGTTTGAAATCCCGCAAAAAGTCATCGACGAAATCATCGCCGAGGGCAAGAAACAAAACGTCACGTCCAAGGACAACGCGGAACTGGCGGCCACGTTGCTTTCTCTGCGCATACAGCTCAAAGCCCTGGTGGCTCGCGATTTGTGGGATATGACCGAGTATTTTCAAGTGATGAACGAGCAAAACCACATTGTCATGCGTGCCGTGGACGAGTTGATGAAATAGGCGCCTGCCTTTCCTTCCTTACGTTTTGTGTTCACGCCCTCGCTCCCATGCCCGTTTTTCTTCATGGCAAGAATATTCGGCACACTCCTCGTTGTGCGGAAGGGAAGACCCCTTTGTGGCTTGTCTGGCGCGGACAGCGTGTCGCTATCCTGCGAAAGAGGCGGTGGATAACGACTGTATAAATGTCATCAATACATTGTCAGCGCATGCGCGCGTGTTATCCTCGCCTCGCTTTTAGCAGCGCGAGGGCTTTCTCTTCGTTTGCCTCCATGATTTCGCGCTCGCCCGGCCCCTTGTCGTTGATGCCGCAAAGGTGCAATACGCCATGAATGATGACACGGTACAGCTCGTCGTCGTAAGACTTGCCATACAGCTTGGCGTTGCTTGCCACCGTGTCAATTGATATGACGATGTCGCCGCTGATAATGTCCCCCTCGTTATAGTCGAAAGTGATGACATCGGTGTAGTAGTCGTGTCCCAAGTACTGCCTGTTCGTTTCCAAAATTTTTTCGTCATTCACGAACATGTAGCCGATGTCGCCTACCCGTCTGTTATAGGTGGCGGCAACCGCCCTTATCCATGTGGTTATTTCGCGATGTTTTATTTTCGGCATTTCCACGCCGTCTGCTTGATACGTTATCATCTGTTGATATAGGTTAGGACTTGCTATTGTCACTGTTTCGAGTTGTTGGTCTCGCTGCCATTCTCACGTGCTTGTCCTCCGCGTTTGGGCAGCATCCAATCGGCGTCTTTGTGGAAAAAGACAAGTTGGCGATAGGCCGAGGAGGAGACCGCTGCGAGTTTGGGCTCTGCGTATAGCAGCAACGTCTCGACATTGCCAAGCCGTTTGTTGAACGCCGCTTGGTCGCGTTCGTACTCAAAATCTTTTACAGAGCGCACGCCTCGCACGAAGAATTGCGCGCCCACTCTGCGCGCCAAGTCTGTCGCCAAGTCTGTGTACAGCTCGACGGTAATGCGTGGCTCGTCGGCGTATAGTTGTCGGATAGCCTCCAGTCGCTCGTCGGCGGAGAAGAGAGTGCGCTTGTCAGGGTTTACGCCCACGCCTATGACAAGCCTGTCAACGAGTGTCAGGGCGCGTTGGGCGATATTGTCGTGCCCGATGGTGAAAGGGTCGAAAGTGCCCACAAAAAGTGCCACGGATGGTCGTCGTTGCTGTCTCATGCGCTTAAACGTTGAGGAATGGTGCTTGGGTGCGTATTGGGTGAATGTGCGAAGGGTCGGGGCTTGCAAGCCTTGCCAGTGTCAGAACAGTTGGGGTTGGTACACATTGCCTGTCCCCGCGTCTCGGCCGAGGTGCTCGTAGGCGAGCTTTGTGGCCATGCGCCCACGTGGTGTTCGCTTGACGAAGCCTTCCATGATGAGAAACGGTTCGTAAACCTCCTCCACGGTTCCGGTGTCTTCGCCGATGGCGGTGGCTATGGTGGACAATCCCACTGGGCCGCCGCCGAACTTTTCTATGATGGTCAACAATATCTTGTTGTCAGTCTCGTCAAGTCCGTACTGGTCTATGTTGAGTGCGCTGAGTGCCAATTGGGCTATGTCGGTCGTGATGGTTCCGTTGCCCTTCACCTGAGCGAAGTCTCGCACGCGACGCAGCAGTCCGTTGGCTATACGTGGCGTTCCCCTGCTACGGCGTGCTATCTCGATGGCCGCGTCGCTGTCTATCGCCACTTTCAACAATCGTGCCGAGCGGTTGATGATGCGCTTGAGCGTCTCGGGGTCGTAGTATTCCAAGTGCATGTTGATGCCAAAGCGGGCCCGCAGCGGAGCCGTGAGCATGCCCGACCGAGTGGTCGCTCCCACGAGCGTGAAAGGATTTAGGTCTATCTGTATGCTTCTGGCCGACGGACCTTTGTCTATCATGATGTCGATGCGATAGTCCTCCATAGCCGAATACAGGTACTCTTCCACCACCGGTTGCAGACGGTGAATCTCGTCGATAAAAAGCACGTCGTTAGGTTCCAACGACGTAAGGATGCCGGCGAGGTCTCCCGGTTTGTCGAGAATTGGGCCCGACGTGAGTTTGAAACCTACGCCAAGCTCGTTGGCGATGATGTTGCTCAGCGTGGTCTTTCCCAATCCGGGGGGGCCGTATAGCAAAGTATGGTCTAAAGGCTCGCCGCGATATTTGGCAGCCTCTACGAAGACTTCAAGATTTTCCACCACCTTGGGCTGACCGTTAAAGTCGTCAAAATGTAGCGGGCGAAGTGCGTTCTCAAACTCTTTTTCGTTTGAGGACAGTTGCTCGTCCCTTATATCAAAGTCTTCCGTCATTGGCCTCTTTTTGATGCAAAGATATGAAAAAGATTGCATATAGGCATGGCAAATACCATTTTTTTAGGTTGTTGCGCACCTCCTTTGTCATTTGCAAATCGGCCCTCCAACTGTTGGGCTCCCGATGGGTGCGTCTGCTTAGGCGTGCCATGCGATCCAATGTGGCATACCGTGGACGCGCGGTCCGTCTGACATGAAAGCCCTGTGTAGCTTCGTGAAAAATGTGCGCCAAGCATGGGTGGCCCATCATTTTGTTTATTAAAAGTCATAAAAAATGACCCTGCTAAACCGGTTGTTCTACAGTGCAAATACCCATTATTTTCGCTTCCGTTTGCTTTCATGTTGTCTTTCGTCGATGGCACTCGCTGCCGTTGGTATCTATTCATGATGCGTATCGGGCGTAAACGCCATGCCGATAAGGCTTATTGGCCATGCGATTAACGCTTAATCGCCGTGCGAATGAGTACCAATGGCAAACCACGGAGACAAAAATCACGCTATCAAAATTGATTGTTTGAAGTAACGTGCTGTGTGATAGGCGTTTGCCAAGGTCGCCTATTTTTCACGTATTTGCGCGCGATGACCTTGTTGTTTCCAAATACTCGAATTTTGAGCTACCTTTTGTCATTTATTTTCAATTGCCAAAAGGTTCTCCCCTGACGCTGCGGCGTTGTCGGTCGGTGTTGCCTTTCACCACGCTTGTGGCAAACTTGGAGCGTGTCGTGTCTCGACATGCCTTGGCGTTTACAGATGGCACGCGGTTGTCATGGCTTGTCCAATCGTGCCCGCTGTCGGCTCCGGTATTTTGCCACGAGGCAGGGTGGAGAACAGGGTGGGGCCATTGGGAGAGCTGTAAAAAATAAGATTTTTCATATTGGATAACCATTTTCAGATATTTATTTTTACTTTTGCATGACATGGAGTATGCTTTTTTGCGTTTGAGAAGCGCGATTTCGAAACACGTCTTATTAATCTTTTGTCGATGGAGCAACTTTTGCACTATGTTTGGAAACACAAGCTTTTTCCGTTGGGGGGCCTGTGCACCACCGATGGTCGCCCCGTGGAGGTAATCGATTCAGGACTGCACAACCATGACGCGGGTCCTGATTTTTTTAACGCCAAGGTCAAAATAGGTGACACCATGTGGGTGGGCAACGTCGAGATACATGACAAAGCGTCAGAGTGGTACTTGCATCGCCACCATACAGACGAGCATTATGACAGCGTAATCCTGCATGTGGCAGGTATCATCGACACCGATGTGCAGACCTTTTCGGGGCAGATATTGCCCCAATTGCAACTTGACGTGCCCGAGACTGTACGCCAAAACTATGACGAGCTGCGCAAGACAGAACGATATCCGCCTTGCTATCAGATTATTCCTTCAATCTCGCGGCTGGCCATACATGCTTATATGAATGCGCTGCAAACGGAGCGTTTGGAGCAGAAGACAGAGGCTATACGCCGTAGGGTCAAGTTGTGTGACGGGTCGTGGGAGGCTGCTTGCTTTGTGACGCTGGCCCGCAACTATGGGTTTGGCATCAATAGCGACGCCTTGGAGCGGTGGGCGCAGAGCGTGCCACTGCAGTGCGTGGCCCACCATCGAGACAATCTTTTGCAGATAGAGGCTATCTTTATGGGCCAAGCAGGGTTGTTAGACCCGTCGGCCATGTCCGAGCGGCATCGCGAGGCAGCTGTCAAAGATGATTATTTCGTGCGGTTGAGAGAGGAGTATCGTTATTTGTCGCATAAGTTCGGCTTACTGCCGATGGAATATTCACAATGGCGATTTTTGAGGTTGAGGCCACAAAATTTTCCGTATATACGCATTGCCCAGCTTGCCAACCTGTACTATCAGCGCAAGATGAGCCTTGCCAATCTTGTAGACTGTCACGAGGTGGCCGACGCTGGCGATTTGCTGTGCGCCAACGTGACGCGCTATTGGGAGACGCACTACACTTTTGGCCACGAGAGTCCAAGACGGGAAAAACGCGTGTCGGCAGCCTCGAGAAACGTGCTGCTCGTCAATACCGTCGTGCCGATGCTTTTCGCGTATGGCAGGCACAAGCGTGATGATAGCTTGTGCGAGCGCGCCATCAATTTTCTGGAAGCGCTCAAAGCCGAGGACAATCACATTGTCAGGATGTGGAAAGACTGTGGGTTGAGCGTTGAAAACGCCGGAGATTCGCAGGCCCTCATCCAACTAAAAAACGAATATTGCGACAAGCGCGAGTGCTTGAGATGCCGTTTGGGTTATCACTATTTGTCCAAAGCCAAACAGGATCGCCCTTGAGAGCCGCCGCGCCTACCATCTCGACGAGGCGCGCTCGCTCCATTGGGGACAAACAATAAAAGACAGATACACTTATAAAAATGAACGAAGATGATAAAGAAGAAAAACTATTTGTTTGAGACGCGCATGGACGTGCGCGACTCTGAATGTGATATTCAGGGAATCGTAAATAACGCCAACTACCTGCACTACACCGAGCACACTCGCCATCGGTTTCTCCGTTCGATCGGTGTCAGTTTTTCGGAGCTGCACCACAAGGGCGTGGATGCTGTGGTGGCGCGCATGAAACTCAAGTACAGGGCGCCGCTGCGGCCTGACGACGAGATGTTGTCGTGCTTGAACTTGCGCAAGGATGGTCTCAAGTACGTGTTCTCGCACGACATATATCGCTCTTCTGACGGCCAACTATCCTTTCATGCCGATGTGGAATTGGTGACGCTTGTCAACGGCGTGCTGGCGCAAAGCGAAGATTACGACCGTGCTTTTTTGCCCGTAATCGAGGCTTTTGAACGCAAACGGCATACTGTCGACGAATAGGCGGGGCGTGCCTGTCGGCGCGCGACGCCCCATTGCCATAAAACCGCTTTTACGCCCATTCCATCGTATAATCTAAGCTATGATGTCTACAGACGAACTCATTAATACCGCCATCCTCACCCGGTTGAGCTATTATCACCTCAACACCATGGTTCAACTCTACCGTTCGTTAGGGTCGGCAACGGCCATCGTGGATCGTCGCGACGAGCTGCCCCATCTGTTCAGCGGATTGCCGGCCAAGGTGGTCGAGGCGCTGAAAGACGTGGAGGTGGTGCGCGCCAGATGTGAAGAAGAGTTGGAATATAACGAGGCGCACGGCATAACCTCGCTCTGCCTTAATGACGACGCTTACCCGGCGCGGCTCAAGGAGTGCCCTGACGCGCCGCTGATGCTGTTTTATAAAGGTACGGCCAACCTGAACGCGCGCCGTATTGTCAACATCGTCGGAACCCGTCATTGCACTCCCTATGGTGAAGATTTGGTGCGCCACTTGATTGACGACCTGCGCCTGCGATGCCCCGATGTTGTAGTGGTGAGTGGTTTGGCTTACGGTGTTGACGTGTGCGCCCATCGCAATGCGTTGCGCAATGGCATGTACACCATAGGCGTGTTGGCGCACGGATTGGATAATCTTTATCCCCCTCGGCATCGAGACGTGGCCAATGAGATGGTTCGTCACGGCGGCTTGCTTACCGAGTTTATGACCCACACCAACGCCGACAAGCTCAATTTCGTGCGGCGTAATCGCATCGTCGCGGGCATCTCAGATGCTTGTGTCATTGTGGAGAGTGCCCAAAAGGGAGGCGGCCTTATCACCACTCGCATTTCTAAGGAATACAATCGCGACGTGTTCGCTTTCCCAGGTCCGGTGGGAGCTATTTACAGCGAGGGCTGCAACCGCCTCATTCGTGACAACGGCGCGGGACTTATCACTTCGGCCGACGACTTGCTCAATGCCATGGGATGGGCTGACAGTCGCGAGGTCGCAGGTATAAAACAGGCTGGAATAGCTCTCGACTTGTTTCCAGAATTGTCAGAAAACGAGCGGTTGGTGGTGAAACTGTTGCAAAAAATGAACGATTTGCAACTCAATATTATCAGCGTGAAAACCGGCATCCCCATTGGACAACTGTCTTCGCTACTTTTCAATTTGGAGATGAAGGGTATCGTCAAACCATACGCGGGCGGCACATACCACTTGTTAGGATAGCGAGGAGCTCTTGTTGGGCTAAACGTCGGCATAGGAAAACCACTTGCTTGAAAGACAGGCGGGGCATCAATTTGTATCTCCCACATTGGCGAATGCCGTCTAAAAATCGTAACTTTGTGACCAATTATGAAAATAGGTAATACAGAATTTGGAAACCAGCCACTCTTCCTCGCCCCAATGGAAGACGTGACCGATATTGGCTTTCGCAAATTGTGCAAGCGTTTTGGCGCCGACATGATGTACACGGAGTTCGTCTCGGCGGAGGCCGTTGTGCGTAACATAAAGTCCACTTTGGCCAAAATGGCCATTGATGACGATGAAAGGCCTGTGGGAATACAGATTTACGGCCGCGACGTGGCGTCCATGGTGGAGGCCGCGAGGATTGTGGAGACGGTGCGGCCTGACGTCATAGATCTAAACTTTGGGTGTCCCGTGAAGAAAGTAGCGGGCAAAGGCGCTGGCGCTGGGTTGCTTCGAAACATCCCGTTGATGCTTGAGATAACCCGTGCTGTGGTTGACGCGGTGCGGGTTCCGGTAACCGCAAAGACACGGTTGGGATGGGATGGGAACAATATTGTCATTGCCGAATTGGCCGAACGACTGCAAGATTGTGGCATCCAAGCGTTGACCATACACGGTCGGACACGCTCGCAGATGTACACGGGCGACGCTGACTGGACGCCGATAGGCGAGGTGAAACGCAACCCGCGGATGCGCATCCCCATCATAGGCAATGGTGATATTACCACGCCCGAAGAGGCCAAGCGCGCGTTTGAGAGCTATGGCGTGGATGCGGTGATGGTGGGGCGCGCCACCTTTGGCCATCCGTGGATATTCAAGGAGATGCGCGACTGTCTCGACCAAGGCGCGGATGGCGTCTCGGGCATTGCCCAATCGTTGACTTTGGATGACAAAATTGACATACTTGAGGAACAGCTTCGCATTAACGTGGAGCGTATAGACGAGTATCGAGGCATACTGCACACACGTCGTCATCTTGCCGCTTCGCCCATCTTTAAGCACATTCCAAACTTCAGGCAAACACGCATCTCCATGCTTAGAGCTGAAACCGTGGACGAGCTTACGGCCATATTGGAAAATTGCCGAGACTTGTTGAGGCAGCGGTCATTTTAGTTTATACGCCACACCAACGGTTCCGAATATGGGGTATAGCGTTTGTTCCAAGGTCTTAAACCGTTTCTTAAATATGCCTGTCACGCCCCAACTGATGTCAGCGTAGACCTCAAGGCGACGATAGCAGTTCCAATCCGCGCCAATGTCAATGCCCCATTGCATGTTGCGCATGTCTCCGGAGAAGTCGTAAAAGCCCCTTGAGGTCTCGTCTTCACCAAGAATAACCTTGGCCCCCGTAGGGTCGCCGACGCGCAGATAGCCGTTATGGGCATAGCCATTGAATTTTTTTGCGGGTACTACGGAGAAGTAAGGACCAACCCGAAAATCTACCTTTGAAATGGGAGACCACACGGCTTGCAGCGGAATGGTGAACATCCATTCTCGCACATAGGTGTTGACGTTGCCGGTAAACCGACCGCTTATCCGCTCGTCGCCGCGCACAATCTCCTCGTAATAGTTTTTTACGCGTGCGTCAATATTCATGCCTTTGTTCTCGAGATGCAATCCCATGAGCACGCTCCAATTGTCATTGATTGGACGAATGGCGTCCAAACCGACGCTGAAGTTGGGTTGTAGACGGTATGAGTTAAGCTCGCGAATAGATGGGGAAAGGCCTATCGGCGCCGTGCCGCCAAGGTTGTAGCCCAACCTTGCCTTGAGCGATAGGTTTTGAGGAAAAATGATATCAAAGGCATGTGCGTTGGCCACGTGGAAACAAAGGAATATGATGAGTGTTCTTAGCGTTGTCATTATGGTATGATGGATTGTTGAATATTCAATTTTTTTTGTTGGAAACGGCTTTTGTCACTTCCTCTTCTTTTTTGCAGATTACACGCACTTTGTCTATGCATAGCTCCGAGCCGACAGCGCCTTCGAAGCTATCTCCGTTTTGACTCGACGAGAAAACGATGGTGAGATTGTATCCGCGGTTGTCCAAGAGCGTATAGTCTAAAGGCTCTTTGTAATCAAAAGTGAGTTTGAAGGCTGTCCATTGGTTTGTCGCCGGCAGTTTTCCCGCATTGGCTATCGCCACTATGTTAGCGTTGGTTTTCACGTCATCGCCATAGAGCGTCACATGATTGCCGTTGGCGTCAGTGTTACGATAGAACACCGCATAGATAGCGGGCTCGTCGGTTTTGCCCGGTATGGCTTTGCTGTTTTTGTCGATAACCTTTTTGCCGGGTTTGTATTTGTAATATCCCGTGATAGAAATAGGTTGGCGATCAAAGGGAATGCCAAACTTGGTGGCTTGCATGGGAGCCGACATAGCCTTGCCAAAGTCGAATTCTCCGAGATAGAAATTGCCGGCGGCGATGGGCTTCTTGAACAATGACCCCAATAAACCCGTGCCGCGCGTGGTGAGTTTCAGACCATGCCCGTCGTAGCCATCAATGAGTGGGACTGATGGAAATTCCTCTGGCTTGGCGGAAGAACGAGCCATGGCAAAGCCTTCGTTGCCATTTGTCCATTTGGAGATGGCGGCCTCCTCTTTTGTCGCGCATGTCCAAATATAGTATTGCTGTTTTTTCTTTTCCAGTTCGAAATGCTCAAAATCATAGCTCACGGTTTCTGCGATGGTGCGCAGTAGCGGCACGATGGAGATGGTGTAGTCGCGATGCCAAAGCCCATCCTCGGATGTGACGCGATAGGTGATGTTACCGCCAGACACAGCGTCTACGGTGTTTTGGCGCAGGGACGCGCGTGCGCCGGGGGTGAGCGCCAAGTGGGGTATCAGGGCAGTCAGGTCAGATTGGTGATTTCGGCGCACATGAAACGTGACATTGTCTTCTGTCGAGGACACCACCTTCATGGTGTCGGCCGCACTGAAAAAAGTGGCTGTGGGGTCATCAAGATGAAACCAAATTTGCTCAATGTCGCACTCTGCGTTGAGAGGTTCTTCTTTGATGCAAGACATAAGGGCGCCACATACGAGTATGGAAAACAATATTTTGATTTTGCTCATAGAATAAAAAAGATTACACAAAAAATAAGAAAATGTGCAAAGCGCATCTTGAATTAGGCCGCAAAATTACCTTTTTTATTTCTCATCGCAAAGATTTTACGGTACATTTTCTTTTTGAAACGCAAAAAATGTATGTGCAATCTGTTCTTTTTGAATAATTTAAGGTGCTCTAAAGAGTACATTCATAGTTTTTGGTTACCTTTGCAAAAAGGTTTAAAATCGTTTCGATTATGAAGATAGCATTAATAGGCTATGGCAAGATGGGGCGCATGGTAGAGCGTATAGCCTTGTCCCGTGGCCATGAAATAGTGTGTAAGATAGATGTTGACAATCAGCAAGATTTTGATAGCGAGGCTTTCGCGAGCGCTGATGTCGCCATCGAGTTTACCAATCCCACGGCAGCGTTCGACAATTATTGCCGCGCTTTCAAGCACAATGTCAAAGTGGTGAGTGGCTCCACGGGATGGATGAAAGACCATAAAGCCGAGGTTGAGCACATGACACGAGAGGGTGGACAAACGCTGTTTTGGGCCTCAAATTTCTCTGTTGGCGTAGCCATTTTCGCCGCTGTCAACAAGTATTTAGCACGTATTATGAATGGCTTTGCGCAGTATGACGTGCGGATGGAGGAGACACACCATGTCCATAAGCTTGACGCCCCATCCGGGACGGCCATCACTCTGGCGGAGGATATTATCGCGAACCTCGACCGCAAAACTTCATGGAAACTCGGAACCACTACTTGGGACGACGGCCACGTGGACGGAAACGACGACCATGCGGATCAAGAACTGCTGATTAACAGCATCAGACATGACGAGGTTCCGGGCATTCACAGCGTTGATTATGACTCGGAGGCCGACCAAATCACCATTACGCATAATGCCCACTCGCGCGAAGGCTTCGCCCTTGGAGCTGTTTTGGCTGCCGAGTTCACGAAAAATCGCACCGGCCTTCTGACCACAGGAGATTTGTTTAAGTTTTAAATACCAAAGACACTGGGCGCTGTTGTTTATTATTTGTTATATTTGACGCGGAGCCGTTTTGTCATCAACTAATCATAACAAACCATGATTGATAAAGAAAAAGCTAAGCTAAACATGAAAAAACAATGGGCCAAGTTCATTGTGGTACTCCTTCTTTATTTGATATTCCTGTACTGGGTGGAGAGCTGGTGGGGCTTGTTGGTCGTACCGTTCATCTTCGACGTCTATATCACAAAGAAGATAAAGTGGCAGTGGTGGAAAACTTCCGAGGGCCCGGTACGATTTATAATGAGTTGGGTGGATGCTTTGGTATTCGCCCTTGTGGCTGTTTATTTCATCAATTTGTTCTTCTTCCAGAACTATGTCATTCCCTCAAGCTCTTTGGAAAAAAGCCTTTTGACGGGCGATTACCTGTTCGTAAGCAAGCTGAGCTATGGCCCGCGCATACCGCAAACGCCGCTCACCATGCCGCTCACGCAGCACACCATGCCGGTGATAAACACTAAAAGCTACATAGAGTTTCCCCATTGGGACTATCGTCGGGTAAAGGGATTGGGCAAGGTGCGGCTTAATGACATCGTCGTTTTCAACTATCCCGCGGGCGACACCATCGTGACAGAAGAACGCTATCAGGCTTCCGACTACTACGCCATGGTGTATTCTTTTGGTGAACAAATCTATCAAGAGCAATCCACCGATGTGGTAAATCCAGCCAACTTGAACCGAATGGAACAGTATGACTACTTCCGGCGCATGTACGAGATTGGCCGAAACTACATACTTAACAATCCCAACGAGTACGGCTCCATAGACCATCGTCCCACCGATCGCCGCGAAAATTATGTGAAAAGATGCGTGGGGCTGCCTGGCCAGACCTTGCAAATCAAGAACCGCATTGTCTATTTGGATGGCAAACCCAACAAAGAGCCTGACAATGTGCAGTACTCATACTTCGTGAAGCTCAAGCAACCCATCCCCGATGACGTGCTCAAGGAGTTGGAGATATCCATGGAAGACCTCGCAAGTCTGAACCAAAACGGATACATGCCACTCACCAAGAGAGCGGCAAAAGCCTTGAAAGCTCGTACCGACTTGGTGGAAAGCGTCAAGCTCAACACCACGGCCGTGCCCGGCGGGCTGTACCCTCTCAACGCCGTGACGGGTTGGACGTGTGACAACTATGGCCCAATATGGATACCAAAGCGAGGGGCGACACTCAAATTGACAATGGACAATATCGCCATTTACGAGCGTCCCATCAAGGTTTATGAGAACAATGACCTTGTTGTAAAGAACGGGCAAATCTACATCAACGGCAAATTGGCCCATTATTACACTTTCAAGATGGACTATTACTGGATGATGGGTGACAACCGTCACAACTCCGCCGACTCGCGATATTGGGGTTTCGTGCCCGAAGACCATGTGGTTGGGAAGCCCATCTTTATATGGTGGAGCTCAGATCCCGACCGCCACGGATTCTCGGGCGTTCGCTGGGGTCGTCTCTTCAGGATGGTTGACAATATTAAATAATTCACAACTCACCATTGTCTATTCATCATTTGCCATTCGGGACGTGTGTTGCGGTGGCGGTGGAAAAACATAAAAATTTCATTTAGAATTGCCAATGCGGAGCGCGTGTACGTCGCTCGGGTCAAATTATGAATTGGCAATGGTGAGTTATGGATTGTTCAACCAATGCTCAGCAATCTCGCTCGAGCCAAATTGTGAATTGAAAATCGTGAACTGTGAGTTAGCATGCGTTATTTCCTAAAAACCATATTTGTGTTTGCTGTCGCCTTGGCCATCTTGCTTGTTGTGCGCTTCTACGCTTTCACCGTGTACGCGGTGCCAACGGACATAGACCAAACGCTGAGACGCGGAGACCGTGTCGTGGTGAACAAGCTGTCGCATGTAGGGTTCAAAAAGGGAGATTTGATGGTTTTCAGATGTTCGCGTGATATTATCGGCAGGGTGGAAGGCGTGCCCGGTGATACCGTCGCCGTGGATTCGGGGCAGTATCTCATTCCACGCATATGCTGTTCGCGATGCCGCTGTTCAGACTGCAAGTTGTACCTTGTCAATTTGGGTAAGAGCAGAACGTTGGTTTACAGACATCAGGTATTGGGTCATGCCTATAAACTTTTTCATTTGTCTTTTTAGGCCCATCCTTGTTTTTCATGTGCCAACTATTTGTCGCGCCGATAGTCTTTCCTTATGAACGATACTGATATTTGCATGCTCTCGTCCGCCTATTTTGGACCCATCCAATGGTACCAAAAGCTCAATCGCCACCGCGAGGTGCTGTTGGAACGCCATGATAATTTCCTTAAGCAGACCTTTCGCAACCGTTGTGTCATTGCCACGGCCAACGGGCCGCAAGCGCTCTCCGTGCCCATCGAGCGATATGATGGGCTAAAATGCGCCATGAAAGACATCCGTGTGAGCAATCATGGACGTTGGAGGCATGTACATTGGAACGCTTTGGTGTCTGCCTATGGCGAAAGTCCATTTTTCGAGTTTCTTGCCGATGACATACGTCCGTTTTTCGAAAAGCGATGGGATTACCTCTTCGATTTCAACCTTGAGATAACGCACAAGCTATGCGAGCTGCTTGATATCGAGCCGTCCATAGCCTTGACAACCCATTACGAGGCCAAGCCAAATTGCCTCGACTTCCGCGAGGCCATCCGTCCCAAGCGTCCTTTGCCCGACAATGATTTTACGCCACGGAGATATTACCAAGTTTACGAGCGGAAACACGGTTTCTTGCCAAACCTTTCCATCCTCGACTTGCTCTTCAACATGGGCAATGAGGCGGTGCTGTACCTTTGACAAGGTGACGCATGAGGTATGGATTGGCAAATGGCCAATCCTTTCGTTTTGACATGACATCCTCTTTGATAGCCCCCTGAGCGAGCCTAATTTCGTATTGAGGATTTTGAATTTTTGATTAAACTTTGTGGTATATTTCCTCGAAGGGCAGCCGGAATCGCTCTCCTCGCACACCCTCCGGCAGTCGCACCCCACACGTTATTACCATGTTGATGCCACGATTGTATGGCAGGTGGAGGGCCTTTTTCACCAACCTACTGTCAAAACCCTCCAACGGGCATGTGTCGTACCCTTTCTCGCTCATGGCCAGCATGAACGTTTGCACGGCCAGCGCGCAACTCTTGTGCACCACCGTGCTCACTTCTCCCTCCGACACTTGGCGCACGATGGGGCGGAAGAGGCCGATGGTTTGTGCCAAGATTTTGTTCAGTAGTCCCTTGATACCAAGAAAGCGTGCGTACTGCATGGGCATGACCCGTTTGTAATAGAGACGTTGCAAGCGTATTCGGCGCGCTTGCTTGTCTTTCGGACTGTTTTTCAATATGTCGTCAATAGCAGCTCGCAACACTTTTTGTGCGTGGTCTCGATACAAGTCTTGACGTGTCACGAACACCACCATCTGTTGGGCTGTCCGTGCGCTTCCTTGGTCCAGGCAGGCATGGGCCAACTTGCCCAACGTTTCTTTGTCCGTCACATGATAGCACTCCCACAGTTGCATGTTTGAGCTTGACGGGGCCAATGTGGCCATGCGGATACAGTCTTTCACCTTGCTATCTTCCAACGGCTGGTTGGGGTCATACTTCCTGATGGCCCTTCGATGTTCCAAAATGTTTTCTAAAGTCATGTTTGCCAGTTCTTTATTTGTATATGAGTGTGGTTAGGCGCGATTCGTTAAAAATATCGTTGGCCACCTCGTGCAGGTTGTCTGCCGTCAGCTCGTCAATGTTTTTATAGAGCTGGTTGATGTCTTTCTCCCAACCATAGTGCAGGAAACTCTTACCAAAGTCGAGCGCGAAGCTCTCCCTGTTGTCGCAGGCCACGCCTATTTGCCCTTTCAATTGTTTCTTGGCGGCGTTGAGGCGGGTGGGGCTGATGGGGTTTTGCATAAAGCCGTCAAGCTCTCTTCGCACCAATCGCAGGCATCTGTCAACGTCGTGCGGGTCGCATCCAAAATAGGTGCACCACACGCCCGTGTCGCCATAGCTTACCATGGAGCTTTCCACTGTGTACACCAATCCGTGATGCTCGCGTAGTATGAGGTTCAGGCGCGTGTTCATGCCTGGGCCTCCTATCATGTTGTTGAGCAAGTAAAGGGCCATGCGGCGACGGTCATAGATATCGTAAGCCCTGCTCCCAACCATCACATGGGCTTGATGCGTGCCTTTGCGCACTATTGTTTTTTGTCCTGCCAACTTGTCGATCCACACGTGCTTGTCGCCGTCATGCGCATCGTTGCCGATGTCTTGGATGCCGCCGCGGCCTGTGTGCAGGCCCTTGTCTTTTTCTGGGCTCGCGTCATCCGCGCGCGCTTTTGGGCCAGCCGTCTCGACCATCTTGGCCTGATGTACGGTGCACAACTTGTTGATGATCCTTTTGAATGACAAATCTCCGTATACAAAGAAAACGCTGTTGCATGGCTTGTAAAACCTGTTGGTAAACTCGTGCGCCTTTTTGGTGTCAAAGCCCCGCACGTTGGTGGTCGTGCCTAATATGGCGTGCCCCAATGGATGCCCATCGAAGACGAGATTTTCAAACTCGTCATATATCAGCTCTGAGGGCGTGTCGTTGTAGCTTTCAATCTCGTCGCATATCACCTCTACCTCTTTGTCTATTTCGCCCTGTGGATAGGTGGAGTGAAACACGATGTCGGTCAGGATATCTATGGCCCTTGATATATCTTGCTTGAGCACCGCGGCATGGTAGGTGGTGTCCTCCTTGGTGGTGAAAGCGTTGAGGTCACCGCCCACGCTCTCCAAGCAGTTCAGCACGTTCCAAGACCTGCGCCGCTCTGTACCCTTGAATGTGGCGTGCTCACAGAAGTGTGCCAATCCCTCCTCGCCCGGCCTCTCGTCTCTCGAACCGGCGCGTAAGCAGTATCCGCAATAGACCACAGGTGAGGATGATGGCATATGGATGACCCTTAGCCCATTGCTAAGCGTTGCTGTGTTATATTTCATATCAAGCGCAAAAATAGCCAATTTTGTTTTGATATGCGCTTGTTTTTTCGGATATTTGCAAAAGAAATGCAAAGTGAACCCATGCGAAAAGTAATAGGATTAGGCGAGACAGTCTATGATATTGTGTTTAAAAACGCGCAGCCCATCGCCGCGTTTCCAGGTGGATCCACGTTCAACGCCATGATTTCCCTTGGACGGTCGGGCGTGAACTGTATGTTTATTGGCGAGGCCGGAGACGACAGGGTGGGGCGCGACACCGTCGATTTCTTGACCCAGAATAATGTAGATGCCCACAATGTGAGTGTTTTCCAAGACGCCAAATCGCCTGTGTCATTGGCGTTTCTCAATGAGCGGGGCGACGCTGATTATCTCTTTTACAAAAATCATCCTAACGACCGGCTTGAGCTTCCCACTCTCAACATACAGCCCGACGACATTGTCCTGATAGGCTCTTTTTATGCCGTGAACCCCGTGATACGCCCACAGGTGCAGGCGCTGCTCGACGAGGCGCGTGCCAATGGGGCCATCATCTATTATGATGTTAACTTTCGCCGTTCTCACCAACATGAGCTTATGAGGGTCACGCCCAACTTGTTGGACAATTTTGGTTACGCTGACATAGTGCGTGGCAGCAGTGACGATTTTGTCAATTTATACAAAACAGACGACGCTGATAAGATATACAGGTCTGAAATATCATTTTATTGCAAACGCTTCATTTGCACTCGCGGCGCCGACCAAGTGGAATTGCGGGCCGAAAACGGTTTGGCGCGCAGCTATCCAGTGCCGCAAGGGGAGGTGTTAAGCACTATTGGCGCGGGTGATAACTTCAACGCAGGTTTTATCTATGAGATGATAAGACAGGGAGTAACCCATGAACAGATGGAGCGTGGGCTTGCTGTCGATGTGTGGGACAAGCTTGTCAAGGGTGCTTTGGAGTTTTCGGCGGACAGCTGTCGGCACTATTACAACTACGTCTCCACGGCGTTTGGAGAGGCAAAGAAAGATTTGTAATTCACGATTCACAGTTTTCCATGCGCAATTAGGCTTGCGCCACGGCGTGTTGAAAACTGTGAATTACTTTTTTATTTATTTCGAAATTCCTTGACAAAGCTACGCTCATATTTCGCGTATTTGCAAGTGGTTGGCACTTTGTTCGCAAATACGCCCAAATTTTGGCACTTTAGCAATTGCTTGTAAAACAGCGTTTTGTGGATTTTCCGGTGTAAACGCAATCAAAATTCCTTTCTTTGGGTGTGCGAATGGGCATTAATGGGATTGCGATTAAGGCCCAATCACGCTTCGAATGGGTTTTAAACGCGTTGCGTTTAGTGCTCTTTCGTATGGTGATTAGGTGTTATACGCACGGTGGAATCGATTTACGCGTTCGGAAATCATAATTTTGTCGCCATTGGGATGGTTGTATTGAAGTGTAGTTTGCCGTTTTAGATGGCTAAAAGCGATGGTTTGCAGGTGCTGTTTCTCGTGATTATTATTTTACTTTTTTGTCTTCCTGACAAAGTGAGAGACGCGCTGTTTTACGTCCTTTTGCCAACGGTTGTCACGTTTTTTCGAGTGAGTTTCATGCTTATTTGGCATGAGACATCATGGTGATAAAAAGAAAAAAAGGAGACAAGCGCCCTTGATGAGCGTTTGTCTCCTACATGGTTAGGGGTTGAAAGGTTTGGGCCGCGAGGCCGTGGTTTTACTTGCCAAAGGTGTCATCGAGAAAAGTGTAGAAGGCTGGGTCCTCCCCCACATATGTCTTCACGATTTTTCCGTCGGGTCCCACGAGTATCTTGGTTGGGAAACCACGCACACCATACTTTTCCAGTATTTTGCTATCGCGCGTGTTATAGACGTGCAACCAAGGCAGGGCATGGTCTTTCACGGCCTTTCTCCATTTCTCCTCGCGGTCGTTGCAGTCTACGCCCAAAATCTCAAACTTGCCCTTGTATTTCTCGTAGTATTTTTTCATCTCCGGGAAACCCTTGATGCACCAGCCGCACCAACTGCCCCAAAAGTCGAGCACCACGTATTTGCCGCGTAGCGACGACAGCGCCAACGGTTTGCCGTTGATGTCGTTCAGGGTGAAGTCGGGGGCCGTCACGCCGGCCGCTTGTTTTTTTGCGGCCTCGGCCTCGGCCTTGGCTTGGTTTTCCATCTCGGTGATGACGCTTTGGTATATGGGTTTCATCCGCCCGTCGCGCACGGATGGCGAGAGCAGTTTGACAGCTTCTTTCATGTCGTCCAACTGTTCCAGTTTGGGGATGATAGCGGCACAAGCCTCATAGTTGGGGTGCTCCTTGATAAAAGCCATGATACCATCGAGCATTTGTTTCTTCAAAGCCGGAGCCTTGGCTTGGTACTCGTTCATCAACGCTTCGCGTGGCTCGCCGGCCTGAATCCGACTGTTCAGTCCGCCCACGAAGTCGTCGAGTGGCTTGGACGCAGCCTCCATGGCACGGTCGGCCTCGTTGAACTCGTTGTAGAATTTAGACCCCGAGAAGTAGTAAGACTTGGTGAGGTCGCCGCTGAGTTCTGCCGTTTCGCCTGGCACGGCGACAGCTTGGAACCCCACTCTCTCCTCGTGTCGAAGAGTGGCTGGGGTGTAGGCATAGAGATTGGTGGGCCCGGCCACGCTGACGGTGAAGTCAAATTTGCCGTCCTTGACGATCACTGTGTCTTTGGCTTGGGTTCCGCCTTGTGTGGCATACATCACAATGAGGCTGTCTTTCAGCCCCTTTACATCGCCCTTGAATCGCACGTTTCCATTGTCGGCACTTGCCATTGAGGGCATCATGGCTGTTGCCATGAGCGCTAATGCATAAATTGTCTTTTTCATATAGTGTTTTTTAATTGATTGTGGCGGTATTTGTTCGTAAAGGTACGCATACTTTGTTAAAGTGATGGCCGATGTTAAGAATTAATAACTTTATTGTTTCTTTTTTGGTTTTCTCCGTGCCCATCCCTCCTCGCTGAAGTCTGGCTCCTCGCCTTTGAGCTTGAAAGGCGCACCCTGCATGAGGCTTTTCCAATCGTCGCGACCACGTCTGCCCCCCTTATCAAAATCTTGCAACTCTTCGCGATAGGCATTGCCACGCTGGCCCCGGCGTGCCGCGCGCCCTCCTTTGTCTGCGTACCGGGAATCTCTCGCATTGTTTCGACCGCCGCGGTCGCCTCGTCTCGCGGTCGCCTTGTTGGCGCCTTCTTGCCCGTTGCCATGAGCGATGGCGCAACGTACCTCACGCCCATGATAGCGCGTGCCATTGAGTGACTCGGCCACATAAGCAGCGTCGCGCTCGGGCACCTCCACGTAGCACGATTTCTGTAACAAGTCTATGTGTCCCACTTCTTGTTTTCCCTCTATGTGCTGGTTGATGTATTGCATGATCTCGCCGGGATAGAAGCCGTCTTTCTTGCCCATGTTGATGGCCAGGCGGCTGTATCCTGTCTCCGCGCCTCGCCGCTTGCCCCGTCGGTTGTCGGCCTTGCCGCCAGCGCCATCCTCTTTTTTGCCGCGCTTGGCGGATGGCTTCTCTATTGCCGGCGCGTTTTTGTAGTAGTCGAGAAAACGGCCAAATGTCACCGTGATCATCTTCTTGATAATATCCTCCTTGTCAATATATTCAAACTGACGGTATATCTCCGTCACGTAGGGCGCTATTTGTTCCTCGTCCACGTCGGTCTTCATGATATTGTTCATCACCTTGTAGAGTTGCTTCTTGCAGATCTCTTCGGGTGCCGGCAGCTCGCCGTCTACAAACTCCTTGCCTATGATTTTCTCTATGGCGCGCACTTTGTGTTTCTCGCGCGTGTGAATGATGGCAATGGAGGTGCCTTTCTTTCCGGCTCGCCCCGTGCGCCCCGAACGGTGGGTGTAGCTCTCGATGTCGTCGGGTAAGCCGTAGTTGATGACATGCGTCAGATCGTCAACGTCGAGGCCGCGGGCTGCTACGTCGGTGGCCACAAGCAGTTGGGTGATATGCTTTCTAAACTTTTGCATGGTCAAGTCGCGCTGTTGCTGCGAGAGGTCGCCATGTAGCGACTCGGCGTTGTAGCCGTCTTTGATGAGCTTGTCGGCCACCTCTTGAGTCTCAACCTTGGTGCGACAGAATATGATGCCGTAGATGTTGGGGTAGAAATCCACCACGCGCTTGAGCGCCAAGTATTTGTCTTTGGCGTTCACCATGTAGTATATGTGGTTCACATTCTCCGCTCCCTCGTTGCGAGAGCCTACCACAATCTCTTTGTAGTCGTTGAGGTAGCTTTTGGCTATCTTCTCTATCTCGCGGCTCATGGTGGCCGAGAAGAGCAGCGTGTTGCGGTCGCGGGGCACGCCCTCGAATATGGTGTTGATGCTTTCGGTAAAGCCCATGTTGAGCATTTCGTCGGCTTCGTCCAGCACCACGTTGTTCACGCGCTCGAGTTTGGCCACGCCACGTTTCATCAAGTCTATGAGCCTGCCCGGCGTGGCCACTATGATTTGCACGCCGTGGCGCAACGACCGTATCTGCGTCTCAATGGACGAGCCGCCGTACACGGGCAAGATGTGCATGCCGTCTATGTATTTGGCGAAAGCGTTGAGGTCGTCGGCTATTTGCAAGCACAATTCGCGGGTGGGGCTCAGGATGAGCGCTTGTGTCTCGCGAAGATTGGGGTCGGTGCGCTGTAACAATGGTATGCCAAAGGCTGCGGTCTTTCCGGTGCCAGTCTGCGCCAACGCGATAACGTCATTTCCTTGACCTAATAAATACGGGATAACTTCTTCTTGAACTGGCATGGGGTTTACAAAGCCCAGTTCGTCAATGGCGCGGCGAATCTCTTCGCTTACGCCTAATTCTTCAAATGTTTTCAAAAATGTAATGTTTAATAATGTAACCGTAGGGACTTCTTGACAACGCCCTACCGTTATTCCTTGTCCCTTTGAACGCCACAAAGTTACGATAATAAAGTGACGGATGAGTACTAATCGCATATTTTTGCTATTTTTTTTATGTTTATTAGGTTTTTGCGACGTTCTTTTTGTCTTGAACCTCATTTGCAAGGCGATTTAAAAAGATAGCGAAAGAAACGTTTTAACGCTGATATACACGTCTTGACGCTACGTGTCTAAGGCCGAGAGAGCTGTTCTCGGTGTGCTTTTGAGCATGATAAATTTGGTTGTAAATGGCATATTTATGATTTTTTTGCAAGTAGAGTCATGATTTTTTACCACTATTTTCATACCTTTGCGCCGCAATTTTTTTTTGTGGTCGCAAACGGCTCGCAATGTGATATGTGAATTGTTGTGGTCACTTCATTAAATAATCAATTAAAAATTAAAAGAAAAAAACAATGATGAGAATCTTTCACAAAATTCCCATGTTATTGATTGTGCTATGTGCGCAGGTGAATATGACGATGGCCCAAGAAGCCAAACCTGAGGTTGTGCCAGATGTTTGGGGCACTTATGAGGGTGAGGCCACCATGGAGTTGTTCGACCGCACGACCGAGACCAAGACTCCAAATGGCAAGAAACAAATGGTCATAGAGATAAGCAAGGGCGAGCGTCTGTTCACGGTTTTAACCTTAAAAGACGTTACAATCGGCCAATATGAGTTCGCGTCAATTCCTTTCAAAGATTGCTACCTGTTGCGTAATAACAACAAATGGCATGTAGAGGCATACAACAATCTTGATGACGAGGTGGCTACCAAGGACAAACAGCACACGGTATGGCTCTCGGGCAGTATTGACGAGAAAGAGAGTTGGGTGGATAAGGAAGGCAATTTGGAACTTAGTTTTTTCTTGTCTTTTAAGGAAGACTCACATATACAATATGTATTCAAGGGAAAAAAGAAATCAAGCCCCACGGGTATCGACCATGTGAACGCATACAAGAAAACACCAGAGGTGTTCGATTTGCAGGGGCGTCGCGTGAGCAAGATAGGCAAAGGCGTGTATATCGTGAATGGCAAGAAAGTGGTGTTTTGATACATCGATACGCCGTATGAACGGCGATACTGTCGGCGAGGGGTGGCTATGAGGCTGTCTCTCGCTTGTTTTTATGCCATGTCAAAATATCATGTGTTTCTTGTTGTGTGCCAATGGCGTGAGGATGAGACGACGAAACGCGGCACGAGAGGGATGAGACTGGCTCAAAAGCGTTGCTCGCCGATATTCTTTTCAAAGTTTTATAGGTTTTCGAAACGATTTTTTTGCTATAAAATATAAATAGTGGTAACTTTGCCACTACGTATGGTACTGAATTATATTTGGATAGGTTTTTTTCTTGTAGCCTTTGTTTTCGGAGTCTTTCAGCTCTGCATGGGCGACGCCACTATTTTCCAGAAAATAGTAGACTCAACGTTTGACACGTCCAAAACGGCATTTGAGATTTCGCTCGGCCTTACCGGGGTGCTCGCCCTGTGGCTTGGGATTATGAAGATAGGCGAGCGTGCTGGTGTGGTGAACGTGCTGGCCAAGGCACTCAGCCCGGTATTTACGAAGCTCTTTCCGGACATTCCTCGAAATCATCCGGCTATGGGATCAATCTTCATGAACATAGCCTCCAACATGCTCGGGCTTGACAACGCCGCTACTCCAACGGGGCTGAAGGCCATGCAACAAATGCAGGAATTGAACCCCAAGAAAGACACGGCGACCAACCCAATGATAATGTTTTTGGTGCTTAATACCTCCGGACTGACCATCATTCCAACCACCATTCTTGCTTTTCGCGCCTCATACGGCGCGGAAACACCTACCGATGTCTTCATACCTATACTCTTGGCCACCACCGTGGCCACCCTCGCGGGTATCGTGATAACGACTACTTGGCAGCGCATCAATATCTTCCAACCTGCGCTGTTGGCCACAATGGGTGGATTGGTGACGTTTGTCGGATTGGTGATTTGGGGCTTCTCGCAGATGGATAAAGACACTATGGACACTGTAACGAGCGTGACCAGCAATCTCATCTTGTTCGGAATTATCATTATGTTCATTCTCGCCGGTCTTTTTAAAAAGGTGAATGTGTACGAGGCTTTTATCGAAGGGGCTAAAGAGGGTTTCTCCACAGCCGTTCGAATCATTCCCTATCTTGTTGCCATATTGGTGGCCGTGGGCGTGTTTCGGGCCTCTGGAGCCATGAATATGCTCATTGATGGCATAGCGCAGGTGGTGCGAGGTTGTGGCCTTGACGCGGATTTCGTGGGCGCGTTGCCTACCGCACTGATGAAACCTCTGTCTGGAAGCGGGGCCCGGGGGCTCATGCTCGAGGCCATGAAAAACTATGGTCCTGATAGTTTTGTGGGGCGGTTGAGCTGCATTTTCCAAGGCAGCACCGACACCACGTTCTATATTCTCGCCGTATATTTTGGCAGCGTGAGTGTTAAATACGCTCGCCATGCGGTGGCTTGTGGCCTGCTTGCCGACCTTGTCGGTGTCTTGGCGGCCATTGGCATCGCCTATATATTCTTCGGATAAGTGCCCGCTCGTGGACTTGTAGCAATTGTTTCAGCACTATGGCAAACTTGAAATCACTCGTAAAAGACACCGCCATCTATGGTATCAGCAGCATAGCCGGCCGGTTTGTGAACTATCTTTTGGTGCCCATCCAGACCGCCGCATGGGCTGCGTCGGGTGGCCAATACGGTGTCGTGACCAATGTTTACGCTTACACGGCGTTGTTGTTGGTCATCCTTACCTATGGCATGGAAACGTCATTCTTCAGGTTTGCCAACAAGACAGAGGAAAATCCGCGAGTCGTCTACACCACCACGCTCATAGCTGTAGGCTCCACTTCGCTGCTCTTCATATCCTTAGTCTTAATATTTCTTGGTCCCATCGCTACTTTCATGGGTTACTCATCACACCCCGATTGGGTGGCGGTGATGTTTATATGTGTGGCGATAGATGCGTTTAAATGTATCCCATTTGCCTTTCTGCGATACAACAAACGCCCGGTAAAGTTCGCCGTTATCCAGTTGGCTAACGTTTTTTTGAATGTCCTTCTCAATATCACATACCTGTTTTTGCTGCCTGCCTTACGCATCAATCCATTCGGATTGTACGATGAGCGTTTCACCTTGGACGTGGGCATGGTGTTCTATATCAATTTGGTTTGCACCGCATTGGTCACTCTCATGTTTTGGAAGGAGCTGTTCACTTTCCGTTATCGTTTAGACTGGGGGTTGCTCAAGCGAATGCTTCGCTATGCTTGGCCGCTGCTCATTCTTGGCATTGCCGGCATTTTGAACCAGACTTTCGACAAGATCGTGTTTCCTTTCCTCTATCGTGGGGCAGATGCCAAGGCAGAGTTGAGTGTGTATGGAGCCACCGTCAAGATTGCCATGATCATGGCCATGATAACCCAAGCCTTCCGTTACGCCTACGAGCCTTTCGTCTTTGGCAAGGCCAAGGACAAGGATAACCGTGACACTTACGCCAAGGCCATGAAGTATTTTGTTATTTTTACGCTTTTGGCCTTCCTCTTGGTAATGGGTTATATGGATGTCCTTAGATACATCATACCCAACCATGACTATTGGTCCGGATTGCGCGTGGTGCCGATTGTGATGGCCGCCGAGATTATGATGGGTGTGTATTTCAACCTTTCGTTTTGGTACAAGCTCATTGACAAAACCATCTGGGGGGCTTATTTCAGCGGCGCTGGCTGCTTGGTTCTCATAGCTGTCAACGTCATTTTTGTGCCCCAATACAGCTATATGGCATGCGCGTGGGGTGGTTTTGCCGGCTACGGCACGGCCATGACGCTGAGTTATTTGATAGGCCAGCGATACTATCCCATCAGCTATCCGCTCAAGGATATATTCGCCTACGTGGCCCTTGCCGCCGTGCTTACCGTATGCATGACGCTCGCCAATAATCATTTGCCAGCCTTGTGGGCCATCGTCACGAATACGATATTGGTGTTTGTCTTTCTTTTTTATCTTGTCAAGAAAGACTTGTCGCTCTCCTCCTTGCCGGTTGTTGGCAAACTGTTTGCGCGCCATCAAGGTCCGAGCAAGACTGCTTGATATTATAACAAAACAGTTCCAAATACGCCAAATTGAGCCAAACGCATGCGTTTGGCTCAATTTTTCTATCTTTTGAACGAATAGTTGCAGCGTTCTTCGGGTTATCAGGGTACATTTGCCAATGTGTTTACCTAACGGCTTTATGTGTTAAAAGAACATGTAGTCATGCGTTCACACGGATAGTAACATTAAAATTCTAATTTATAAACCTTTAATTCACAAGCAAATGAAATGCAACCATGGTCACGGACCAAGGCTATTCGTGATGTCATTAGCTTTGTTAGCTGCAAATCTAACGGCAACCGAGGCCAAGGCTTTGGGCGATATTTCGTCGGGAGTCACAAGCGTGCGGCAAGTTACCCAATCCGCACAAGACAACAAAAGAGACATTAAGGGATTTATTGGCGATGAGAATGGCGAGCCCATCATTGGCGCCACGGTAAGGGAACATGGCTCTGCCAACGCTGCCATCACCAACGCCGAGGGAACGTTTGTCATCAAAGCCTCGCCCAACGCTGTCTTGGACGTGGCCTACATAGGCTACCAAGACAAAGAGATTAGGCTCAAAGGTCGCACCTTTGTGTCCATATCGATGATTCCCGCGCACAAAGACCTGAAAGAAGTGGTGGTTGTCGGTTTTGGCAAACAGAAGAAAGAATCGTTGGTCGGGGCTGTGCAAGCTGTAAATCCAGACGACTTGAAGATGACTTCAAGCAGCCTTACCACCTCGTTCGCGGGCAACGTGCCTGGCATCATAGCCCGACAAGCAAGTGGAGAGCCCGGTTATGATCACGCCGAGTTCTATATAAGGGGTATCTCCACCTTTGGCGCGAACAAGGCTCCGCTTATCATTCTCGATGGTGTTGAGATTAGTCCCACCATGCTCAACAATATCCCGCCAGAGTCAATCGAATCTTTCTCGGTGCTCAAGGATGCCACCGCCACATCTTTATATGGTTCGCGTGGCGCCAATGGTGTTATTATCGTGAACACCAAACAGGGCGAGCTGTCCGAGAAAATGCAAGTGAAGGTGCGTTTGGACAACACTTTTTCCTCTCCAACGATGATACAGTCCATGGCCGACGGGCCCACTTACATGGAAATGTTCAACGAAGCTGCCTACAACGAGGCTAAGGCTGTGGGCAACGCTTACACTCCTTATTATAGTGAGGAGCGCATTGCCAAGACTCGCGAGGGAGCCAATCCATACCTGTTCCCGAACAACGACTGGTATGGTATGTTGTTTAAAAAGATGACCATGAACCAGAACTTGAACCTCAATGTCAGGGGTGGTAGCAAGATATTGACCTATTTTCTCAACGCAGGCATCTTCTACGAGAACGGTATTATACGCCAACCCAAAGAGGCGCAAGCGTTGGATGTGAGCATGAGAAGCCGCAAGTACTTGTTCCAAAGCAACGTCACGGCCCGCCTTACACGCACGACAAAGATTGGCCTGAACATGAACACGCAACTGTTCTACTATCACGCGCCGAAAGAACCGGTCAATCGATTGTTCTATTACACCATGACCGTGTCGCCCGTTAGCTTCCCACCCGTGCTTCCCGCACAGAATGGCGACATGTTCGTGCGATACGGACTGAACGCTCGCCAAGGCGTAGGTGGCTTGCAAACCAACCCATACGCCCGGCTGAGCTCTGGCTATACTGACCGCAACTACGTGTATTCCACGACGGCGTTCAATATAGACCAAGACTTGGACTTTGTCACTCCCGGACTCAAGGCGAGTGGTTTGGTATCATTCTACAATTACAGTTTCAACTGGCTTGACCATTGGAACGTGCCCTTTTATTACAAAGTGGCTGATGATTACACTGTGGACGAGAACGGACAATACCATTTCGACACCACCTCCATTGGAGACCCCGGACAACCTTACCTGCAATCCAACTCTGGCAGGGACCCCACCACGACCGTATGGTCAATGCAAGGCAAGGTGGACTATCAAAGAATGTTTGGCAAGCACGACGTGAACGCCACTTTGGTGTACCACATGAAAGAGACCAAAAAGGTCAAGAATGGCGGTGGAGAATACGATTTGCTGCCTTATCGAGAGCAGGGTTTGGCCGGCAGGTTGGCTTATAACTATGGCCATCGATACCTGTTGGAGGCCACGTTCGGCTACAACGGCTCGGAAAACTTTATGAGTGGCCAGCGCTTTGGGTTCTTCCCGGCCGTCGCCGCGGGCTGGACCATCTCCAACGAGGCGTTCTTCAAACCTGTCAAAGCCTACGTACACAACTTGAAGATACGCGGCTCGTATGGCCTTGTAGGAAACGACGCTTTGCAAAACCGTTTCCCATACATCACCACGGTGGACATGTTGTCCAATGGTGGTTGGTGGATAGGCAACAACTATGATAACATCAAAGTGCCCAATATCACCACTTATGGCAACACGTTGGCCACATGGGAGAAATCGAAGAAGCTCAATGTGGGCGTGGATATGAGCCTGATGGGCTGCTTGGACATCACATTTGACTATTTCAACGAGTCGCGCACGGGCATCTTCATGCAGAGAAACGCCGTGATTTCCATGTTGGGCTTCGGCAAGAACAAACCTTGGGCCAATATCGGAGCGGTGCAAAACGAGGGTTTTGACATGAGCCTGGCCTACACCAAAGTGTTCAACAGGGATTTCACCGTCAAGGCAAACGGTAGCCTGACATACGCCCACAATGAGATGACCGACGTGGATGAGCCGCAAAACGTGTCTTCTTACTACTCCCGTTTGGGTCACCCCATCAACAGCATACGCGGCTTTGTGGCCGAGGGCCTGTTCACCTCGCAAGAGGAAATAGACCAAGCGCCCAAGCAAGAGCTTAGCGCGTATACCGTGGGCGACATCAAATACAAGGACCTCAACAATGACAACAAGATAGACCAAAACGACGTGACTACCATCGGATACCCTGAGTTGCCGGAGATAATCTATGGTTTTGGCGCCACTGTCACTTACAAGAAGTGGGACGTGTCGATGATGTTTCAAGGAGCGGCGCGCGTGAGCCTGATGATGAGAGACATCCATCCCTTCGTTGACAAGGAGGGCGACGGTCTGGGTATAGCCCAGTATATCGTGAAAAACCACTGGTCAGAGGCCAACAACAACGCCAATGCGGCCTATCCGCGCCTGTCCCAATCGTTTGTGAACAACAACGTGGTGCCAAGCACTTTCTATCTGCGAGACGGCAGCTACTTACGCCTCAAGACCATGGAGGTGGGCTTCACACCTACCAAGTGGATGCGCGTTTATGTGGCGGGGACCAACCTTGTCACTTTCTCGAAGTTCAAGACGTGGGATCCCGAGATGGGAAGCGGTAACGGTTTGAGTTACCCATTGCAGCGAACCGTCAAAGTTGGCGTACAGTTTCATTATTAATAGCGACAAAAATACATAACGATGAATACCAAATCATACATCAAAATAGCGTTAGCCACCGTTTTGGCGGGAACGCTGTCGGCATGCGACTTTCTCGATGTGGTGCCCACAGGAAACGCCACCGAGGCCGATATTTACAAGACACAAACCCAAGCGGAGCGTATGGTGGTGGGCTGTTATAGCGAGATACCCGACATCATGCAGCCACAAAAGGGCTTCCCCGGCATGATGGGGTCAGACGAAATGGTGGTGGGTCACCGAGGAACGACACGATGGTTCCACTACAAAAGCCTTATGAACGGCGACGAGTCGTCGTCCAACACCTACTTCGCGATGTGGAGCAATACGGCTGACCATTACCCCACGGATGCCCAAAAGAAAGACATTTGGGGTGCCATTCGCAAGTGTTACAATGTGTTGAATAACCTTGACAAGGTGCCCGACATCACCAATGAGAACAAAAATGTGTGGAAAGGAGAGGCTCTTTTCCTCATAGGCTATTATCATCAGTTGTTGTTGGAGTATTACGGCCCGATATTCTTGGCCAAGGAGGAGTACTCGCAGAATGCTGAAAACGGGCAGATGCGCGTGCCATACGATGAGTGCGTGAACTTTATCGCTGAGAAATACGACGAGGCCGCCAAGCTGCTTCCCGCTGTTCGTACCAATGGCGAGAAGAATAGGGCCACTTCGGCCACCGCGCTCGGATTCAAGGCGCGCTTGCTTTTGTACGCCGCGTCGCCCTTGGTAAATGGTAATGCGGAGTTTTACGCCAATTTCAAAAACCCGGATGGCAAACCATTGATGAACCTGACGTACGACCGGGAGAAGTGGAAGAAGGCCATGGACGCCGCCGAGGACGCCATCAAACTGTGCGAGACGAATGGCTACAAGCTATACGGTGGCAGCACAAGCGACATGTTGCAGGGTGGCAAAAACTATCACGAGGCTTTCGTTGGCCCAAAGACGGGTAACTTTAACAACTGGGACGAGATACTCTTCGGTTTAGCCAACCAGGATGAAATAAAATATTGCATCAAGAATTTCGCGCCGCGCATAGGCTTCACCAAGTATAGTCGCGATGGGTTCAGGGGATACGTGTTCCCCACATGGAGTTGCGTGACCCGATACTTTACATTAAAAGGTTTGCCATGGGAAGACGACCCGGACACGAAGAACCTTCAACCCACAGACTTAGTGCCCTCTCCTTTCTTTCCTAAAGAGCAGACATCTGCCTACAATGCGTTCAGAGAGCCGAGGTTCTATGCCTCTGTCGGTTTCGACCGTGGACCGTTTGAGGTCAACAATGGCGTGACGATGCTGAAGTGTCGCAGGGGTGAGCCTCAACAAGAAGATGGCATAAAAGGCAACGAGTATCAAAGCGACAATGGCTATTACTGCCAAAAATGGGTCTCGTCCAAAGACACTTACAACCCCAGAAACAAGCAGTTCACGTACAACAAGTGGGTTTTCCCTTATATGCGTTTGGCCGAGTTGTACCTGAGCTACGTGGAAGCCGATTTTGAATATAACCATAAGTTGAGCGCCAAGAGCTTGGAATATCTCAACAAGGTGCGCACGCGCAGCGGGCTTCCCACGTTCCAAAAGTCGTGGAGCTACGCCGGAGGCATACCTACCGACGAAGCTAAGCTACGGCAGGTGATACACGACGAGCGGTCCAATGAATTGGCTATGGAGGGTCGTCGTTTCCATGACATTCGTCGATGGAAGATACTTGAGAAGGTGTTGAGGCCCAAGGAAAAAGCGTGGAATACTGCTGGCAGAAGCGCCAAAGACTATTATCGCCTCACTGACATGAACGATGGAGCGTATGTCAACCGCTCTACTATCGTGGCTCCCAAGTGCTACTGGCTTGCTATTCCTATCGACCAAATACAGATAGACCCCAACTTGGTACAAAATCCGGGCTATTAATCAATCGCTGACAAATAGGCGCTCAAGGTCAATCGCCATCAAGTTTGCGCCTGTCTTTTTAGTGAGAAGGCTGCCTTGAAAAAAGAGCGAGACGCGCTTGGCTACCGACAGAGTGCGGCCCAATCGCAAAAAAGCTGTAAGAGGATGGTGGCAATGTTAAGCGGAAACCATACTGGGGTAAAACGCATGCTTTAACTTGAATGCCAGCTTAACCACTCAAAATGACTGCCTGTTTGTCTATGCGACAACTCAAATCCCCGCGCTCTCATCGTGAGAACGCGGGGATTTTCATGTGTTTACGCTTGTCGAGCGTCGTGTTTTCAATCTGCCGCTTGCCCACGACGATTGCCGACCGGGCTTGCGCTCTCTCGATTGGGCAATGCGCAAAGCCCTTATGAGTTGGCTATCAACGATCGAAGTTCATCGAGGCTGTTGGCCACCTTGATGAGATCTGGCCATTGCCCGCGAACAAATCCACGTTTTTGCAGGTCGTCCAGCAGGTCGATGGCACTCTGCCAAAAGCCTTTCATGTTGTACAGCACCACTTTTTTATTGTGGTAGCCCACCGTTTTGGAGGCCGCCACGGTAAAAATCTCGTCCAAGGTACCCACGCCGCCTGGAAGCGCCACGAAAGCGTCGCTTTGCGCCATCAGTAGTTGCTTGCGGTCGTTCAGGTCGTCGCATGGCACGTGCACGTCCACATAGTCTGACATTTTGCCGCCTCGCTCCATGCGCGAGGGTATCACCCCGATGGTCTGGCCACCGCCAAGGTGGACGGCCTTGGCCACGCACTCCATCAGGCCGATGTTGCATCCGCCGTAGACCAAGGTGTGGCCCTCGGTTGCCATCCACGTGCCCAACTCCTCGGTGAGCTTGAAAAAGTCTGGGTCGATATTGTCGTTGGCCGAACAAAATATGCCTATTTTCATGTCTGTATAGTTTTGATGGGGCAAATATAGCAATTTTTCAATTCACAATTTACAATTTACAATTAATAATTTTGCTTGCGCCTACCTGTTTTATCAGATTTCATCAGGTTTCATCTGTCGTAAAAACATACATTATTATCCCGTCAATAGGAGGTTGGGAATATTCCCATATAGTATAACGCATGGCGCGACAAACAATAATTTTCATATCGTTTTTGTCAATTATAAATCATAAAAACTGGTCCTTGAGAAACTAACGTTTTAGACGAGAAATTCTAATGATTTGTTAATAATTTGTCAATATGCGCGTCATTGGTTTTTGATTGGTGTGGCCTTTAGCGCTTAATGGCAATGCGAAAAGAGCCTGAACGTGTGTCGAATAAGTGCTAATTGTCTCGCCAATAGGCACTAATCGCAGTGTGATTGGGCGTTAAACACATTTGAAAACGAGCGCAAACCAACTATAAATAGACAAAACATATTGTAACTTCCAGATTGATAGCGACTAACATTTGTGGGCTTATTTTTGGCGTATTTGTAGCCAGCGATTTCTTTTTTCATAATAAGCTCTGTATTTTCGCACTTTTGTCGGATAATTTCAAAGTGTAAAAGATGACTGTCCGCAATAGTTGACTTTCGGCGCGGATTGCCCCGACGTTAGCCCATGATGGCAGTTGGAGCGTTGTTTTTCGTTCCATTGGAAGAAGCGTTACATGGATTAAGCCGTCTGACAATGAAAGAGACGGCGTGCCCCAATTTGGCCCTCGCAGGCAGTGTGCGTGGCTTTCATGCTGTCTTTTGTGATAAAATACATGCCAAGTGTTGAAAAAAGATATTATGGTATTGAATTTTTTTTTGTATATTTGCGCCCATAACCTTTATAACCTTAAAATGAAATACATCATTATACCACACCCCGAGAAGATACGCCAACTGCCTTTTTATTTTGCCGTGGAAGAGTATGTGGCTTGCCACTATACCGACGACGACTATTTCATGGGCTGGCGTGTGGCGCCCACAGTGATGTTAGGCCGCAACCAGCTCATCGAAAATGAAGTAAACATAGATTACTGTAAGGCTAACAACATAGATATTTTTCGCCGTAAGAGCGGTGGAGGCTGCATATACAGCGATCTTGGCTGTATACAGTTTTCTTATATATCTTACACTGATCATGTTAACGAGGCTTTTGTACAATACATGCGTGGTATGGCCGATGTGCTGCGCAGCTTGGGTGTAGAAGCCCAACTATCTGGTCGGAACGATATCTTGGTGGATGGCCGCAAGGTGTCGGGTAGTGCGTTTTATGCGCTTCGCGGCCGTAGTGTGCTCCACAATTCGTTGTTGTATGACACCCAGTTGGACCATTTGGAACAGTCGCTCACTCCGTCTCGCGAGAAGTTGCAGAGCAAGGGTGTGGCTTCGGTGAGCCAGCGTGTCAACAATGTGGCGCCACATGTTAAGCTCAGTGTAGAGGAGTTTATGGATTATGTGCGTCATTACATGTGTGGCGACGAAGTGCTCGAGCTGACCGACGATGACCTGAGGGGCATAGCCGAGATAGAGAAGACGCTGGCGGATGACGACTTCGTTTATGGCAACAATCCCAAATATTCCATCGTGCGCAAGCACCGTTTTGAGGGCGTTGGCACCTTGGAAGCGCGCGTGGAGTTGAAAAATAACACCATCGTGAAGATGAATTTGATGGGTGATTATTTTCTTTTGGGCGACATTGACCTTGGTCTGCTCAACCGCTTGCGTGGTGTAGCACTCAGTCGCGAGGCTGTGGCCGAGGCGTTGGTGGGCGTAGACCTGTCGGCCATCGTGCGAGGCCTGACGCTTAAGCAGTTCTTGCGTTTGCTCTTTGGACGAGAGCCCCACGTGATGAAACCCGAGTGGTTGAAAATAGACCTCACGTCTAAGAAGTCGACCACGGAGACGGCCAAGATTTTGGCGGGACATCACATGAACACCATTTGCACCGACGGCCTGTGTCCCAACCGCGCCGAATGCTGGATGGCCCGAACGGCCACGTTGATGATAGGCGGCAATATCTGTACCCGCAAGTGCCGTTTTTGTAACACGCCCACGGGCAGGCCGGCACCTTTGGATTGCGCTGAGCCACGCCATGTGGCCGAGACCGTGAAGGCTCTCGGTCTGCGCTACGCTGTCATCACGTCGGTGGACCGCGACGACTTGCCAGATCATGGAGCGGCTCATTGGGTCAAAACGATAGAGGAAGTTAAATCCTTGAACCCTGATACCAAGATAGAAGTGCTCATACCCGACTTCATGGGGCGCGCCAATCTCGTTCAGATGGTTATGGCCACCCGTCCCCACGTGGCTGGGCACAACATGGAAACCGTGCGCAGGCTCACGCCGTCTGTTCGTAGCGTGGCACGCTACGAGCGCAGCCTGGGCGTGCTGAGCGAGATAGCGCGTTGTGGCATAGCGGCCAAAACAGGTTTTATGGTGGGGCTGGGAGAGACGCGTGAGGAGGTGCTTGAGCTGATGGACGACATTTTGGGCACCGGCTGCCGGCGTCTCACCATCGGCCAATACCTGCAGCCCACCGCCGCTCATTTGCCTGTGTCGGCCTACATCACGCCACAACAGTTTGCCGAATACAAGAATATCGCCCTCGCCAAGGGTTTTGAGCATGTGGAGAGTGGGCCTTTGGTGCGCTCGTCATACCATGCCGCCGAGGGCGCGTGAGCGATGAGTGCATGGATAAATTGACACTTTTTCACGATCAGAAAATTATTGCCTCGCCAACCTTGGCACAAGCGTTTTCTTTCGATGAGATGGGTAGTTTGACACGCGCGACGTTGTCTTGAGCCTTGTCCTGTATTTTGCTTGGAGCTGCGTGGTATCGAAAATATGAAAGTTGGGATGCCACGGAGCGTGTCTGCGATGCGCCCAAGTGTACAGCTTGCTATCGTTTTGAAGACGGAGATAGTTTCTTCGACAATTTCAAAAACTATGAAAAGCGTTGTGGGTAGGAAGACTCTCCGTGGGGAGGATGCGCTATTCCTGATAGTTGGAACCTCGACTGGCAGGACAAATGTGGCGTTTGGAAACCTGTTGCGGCTGTCGAGCGGTAATCCGCCGAACGCAGATTGCCTTGCGCTGTCAACTTCGAGCCTGCGAACCCCATGGCTGTAAGAATTGTCGTCGACCTGCCAAAAGGCCCATCTTGTGGTTTGTTCGAGTGGATAACGAGATAAAACTGTATGGTGTTATACCACCTTCTTATGGGTTGGAAAAGCGTTCCCGACATGGCATGTTGGCGCCATGTCGGGAATTTTTGGCTTATAAGGAAATGTTTATGCTTGGCCGTCATCCTATTTTTGTGTGTTTTTTCGCCCATCCCCCAGTCTTGTGCAAGGAGTGTTGTGGCTCGGAAGACCTGTAAAAGGCGATGAATTGGCCAAAAACAGACGCATGGATGATGGTAACGCGAGACGCATGGACCATGCCTCTAACTATGCGTTGGGGGCTCTACCGCCCACCCAACAACTGGGCTATCTCCTTGGCATGTTCGCCCTTGATGACCTTAAGGTCGGAGAATGGGCGATGTTTGAAATCGACAAACTTGAACATTTGCATCAGCAACAGGTTGCCGTCCTCTGTCAATAAGGTTTCTAATCGGAAGTTGCCCAAGCCTGCGGGGCGTGGCTTTCGGTCGGCGAGAGCTTGCACCATGCCCTCCGTGTCCATGTTAATGACACGCGATAGCAGCTCGCCCTCGGTGGAGTCGAACTCCTCCACGGTCACGGTCATGGGTTGTCCAGACTTGTTATCTATTACTTTTCCTCCCATGCCGAGAAATCCTTTCTTGATGGTCACTATGTTTTTGTCGGCGTTTGCCTTCACTATTTCTAATTTGTTAATATTTGCCATGTTGTTAAATACGTCTTTTAAATGAATGAATGGGTTAACGAGACGACGCTTGGCTTTTGGGCCACTCGTCGCTCTCGCGCATGCCCACAAGGAGAACGGTGCGCCCGTTATGGCCAATGAAAATAGGCTGGACGGCGCTGCCGCTATCGGAGCGGGAATGAAGTTTAAATTAAAAAAGACGTGATTTTCAGCAAATGATATGTCTCAGCGCGTAGACATAGTATCGAATCGAGCTGCCTTTCCTAATCGGAGCGCTCTGTTTGAGATGTGAAGATTGTCTGTATGCGATGATAGTCGCATGGTAAGAACGTGCGTTTTGTGCGATGAAATGGCCAAAATTAGGCTCGCACGAAGGTAGGATGCGTTGTGGCCTTGAGCTGCAAACACGGTACGTTTCGGCCGTGTTCTCAATAATAGCCGTGGCTTTTTCTTCACTTTTCTCAAAGCCGTGGAGCGTGTCTTTGCGCTCGCGCTCGTCGAGACCAGAAAGCTCTTTGGGTGTGATCGGACTTTTACCAATGTTTGCCGCATGTATGCTCATTTGGCAACAAACGAACAGCGAGACGGCGAGCGATAAAATATGGAAAAGCCTTTTCATAGGGATTGAACCTGCTTGGTGATTGAAAACTATTGGCAATCGTTAGCCAAGCATTTTCATTGAAAAGCGGAAGATGAGGGATTCAAACCCCCGATACCCAAAAAGGGTATACCGGATTTCGAGTCCAGCGCATTCGATCACTCTGCCAATCTTCCCGATAATCGGATGCAAATGTACGTAAAACCTTGGATAAAAAGAAGACTTTAACATAAATTGACATGTAAAAACGAAAGATAATTTGAATGGGAAAGCATGCGACGCGTTACTTGTCAGAAAGCGATAAGATTTGCCGGGCGTGAGGCTTTTATAGCCGTGCGCCTTTGGATGTGACAAAATCAACGGTTAAAGCCCATTGGTCGCCATCGCCAATGGTATTCATGTGCTTGCTTGTCCCATGTCCATGCAAAAAGGCTTAGCCTCTGTTGATGTCTTTTGCCACACCCACGGCTTGCTTGATACGGTCTGCCATGCCGATGCCTCCCCATAGGTTGCCGGCGATAGTGAGTGTGGGATATTGGGCGGCGAGCTCCCCAATCGTGTCAAATCGCTCTTGGCTGCTCAACTCATACTGTGGTATAGCTCGCTTGTGGCGGTATATTTGGATGGAGTCCGCGTGCATGTCGGCAGGATATTTCAGCATGTCATGCAATGTGTCGTCTATAATTTTTTTCAGTTCCTCGTCACTCTTTTCCACATATTCTGGATGTCGGGTGCCACCCAAGAAAAAGGTGTAGCTCACCCCCTCCTTAGGGGCGCGACCATCGAAACAGGCCGATGGGAAGAGTATTCCTAATACTTTTTTATGCTCTTTGGATGGCACCAACCCACCAAACGCGTTGTATTTGATACCTCTGTGGTGTGTCAAGCCTACTCCAATTTGCACTATGGGCGCATAGTATAGGTTGCTCAGTTTGGCCATTTGCGCCTTGTCGATGAACGGAAGAAGTGTGGGCAGTGCGTAGGCTGGGCACGTTGTGACAACCCGTTGGCATGCGATGGTGGTCTCTATGCCGTCTTTCGAACGGAAAGTAACCACCCAACCTTTGTCTTTGGGCATGACCGAGACGTTTTGGGCGGAGGTATGTATTCGGTCCATGCCGATGGATTGGCCCAAAGCCTTGGTCAGGTTGCTCAGGCCACCACGCGCCGAGAACACACCCTTGGTGGCCATTCGGTCGGCCGTAGACTTGCGCTCCTTGAGCTTGGCCAGCGCTCCACGAATGAAACTGCCGTAGTTTTGCTCCAAATTATACAGTTTGGGAAGCGCCAGTCTTGTGGGTAGACGGTCAGGGTCGCTGGCGTAAACGCCAGACAAAAATGGGTCCACGGCATAGTCTACGAACGATTTTCCAAGTCGGCGCGCAGCCATGTCGCCCACGCTTTCGTTAGGATTGGTACCCTTCTTTCGCCACGGCTCGAACAAAATTCTTATCTTGTCGTGCCACGTGAACAGCGGTGTGCGCAGTCCACTGATGGGTCCAGAGGGCAACTCGTGAAACTTATAGCCTTTCCAAATGAGTCGTCGTTTGGATGACTTGTGGGCTTCCTCCAGTTTGCAAGAGGGCTTCAAATCATCGAAAAGTCGTACCACTTCCGGATAGGATATTGCCCCTGTGTTGGGTCCGCTCTCAAAGATGAAGTCGCCTACGCGGTGTGAGTGTATTTGCCCACCTACGCGGCCGGAGGTCTCAACCATAGCCACGTTTTTTCCGCCACGTGTCAGATAGAACGCGGCGGTGAGGCCAGTGAGCCCCGCTCCAATTACGACGACATCAGCCTCGTGGTTCGCGGAGGGTGTCACAGGAGTGTTTGTGGATTGTTTTTTCTGTTCCATTTTTTCGAGTTTATTCTTTAATTGAACGAGGGTGATAGCCCATGGGCTCATCCAAAGCATTGCCTGCGTGGCGCATGAAATGTCTTGCCGTGCAGTCTATATGGGTTTGGAGAATTTTCGCGTGGTGTTCACCATAAGCGGATCGAGTGCCGCCACCACGTTGCGCACGAATGGAGTGCCCTCTGTTGTCATGGTGAGCGTGTCTTCTGTGCGCATGAACAAGCCGTCGGCTTCCATCTCCCGGAGTTGGTTTTCGTCCCAGTGCAAAGCCTCGCGAAGCTCCTCTCGACTCACGCCCATACGCTTGGCTATGTCTTTCCAGTCGGCATGATAGTTGCACATGAGGCTTTCCACCACCTCGCGCACCATTTGGTCGCGGTGCGTGAGCGCATAGCCTCGTCTCACGTCGAGCCTGCCAGCCTCTATGTTGGCCATGTAGCCGTCTATGTCATGACTGTTCTGCGCGTAGGCCGTGGATAGTTGGCTGATGCCCGTCACCCCCAACGCGTACACTTGTCCGGTGGTGCGCAGGGTGCAATAACCTTGGAAATTGCGGCGCAAAAAGTGGTTGTCCAAAGCCTTGCTCAATTCGTCTTCGGGCAAAACATAATGATCCATGCCGATGCTTCGGTAGCCGGCTTGGCGCATGATGGCCCTCGCGTTGGCGCCCATGCGCTGTTTGGCGCCTTCCTCAGGCAGCCCAATCTTCTCCAACACGAGCTGGCGCTTGTGCACCCAAGGCACGTGTCCATAGCTGAAGGTGACCACCCGGTCTGGGTGCAACTCCACCGCCGCCTCTATATTACGGGCAAAACTTTCGGGTGTTTGCAGCGGCAGGCCATAGAGAAAATCGAGGTTGATGGTGGCCCCAGCGCTCCGCAGCAGGCCAAATATGTCTCGCAGAGGCATCAGCGACGGCTCCCTGTTCACCACTTTCAGCACATGTTCGTCCAAGTCTTGCACGCCGATACTGAACCTGTTAAACCCACAGTCCAGCAGTTCGTTCCAGTCTTTAGCTTGGAGATAGCCCGGATGGCACTCTATGGCGATTTCCGGGCGGTCTATGGTGGCGTGTAATGATAGCAGGTGGTCGTTGATCTCTTTGAGGAAACGCGGCGCGATGGCCGTAGGGCTGCCCCCTCCATAGTGTATCTGCGATATCTTTCGATCAGGGCGTAGGTGTGGTGCCATGAGGTCTATCTCATGATGTATGGCGTTGATGTAGCGTTCCACGGCCTCGGGTTTCTGCATGGGGTACGAGTTACAACCGCAGTAATGGCACAGTTTTCGGCAGAAAGGCATGTGTATGTACCACGATATATTGTTCTCGTCACGGTCTGTCTGGGCCACGGCCGCCAAGTACTGGTCTGGCGTGAAATCAGCGAAATAGTTGGCTGGCGGATAGCTTGTGTACCTCGGCGCGGGTACATTGTACTTGGCTATCAGCCCCTCGTTAGCCTGAGAACTCGTTTGTTGTGTAACGTTCATAATCTCAATGTTTTTGTATAATATTTCTCTCGCGGCGCGACAACTGCGCTTGGCGTCTTTTCGGAGGGTCTCTTTGTTTTCATCGCAAAGCGTAAGCTTGGTCGATAGCGTATGTCAATACGCTTGCTCACCAGCTTACGCTCCGCCCTCGAAGAGCCGGTGCTCGGCTCGACAGGGGCTATCTATACAAATCTAAGTTAAATATTTACGATAACGCTTGTGCCCCATGACATGGGCTTGCCTTGTTGGGCGAAATATTCGTGCGACTTAAAGCAGTACACATTGTATTTGGCATCTGCGATGTTTTTGCCGTATATGTCCCATGTGAAACGCCCCTTGGTTATGGAAATCTTTGCGTTGAGCAACGTGTAGAAGTTTTGGGCCACTGCGTTGTCCTCTTGCCAGAACAGCTTTCCAACCCCCGTGACGCCAGCTGTCAGCACGATGCGGTCTATCAGCGATGTGCGCGGTTTCACCACGTAACTGCCGTTGACGGCCAAGGTGTGCCGCGGAACGAATGGCAGCATTTTGCCAGAGTAGTCCAATTTGTCGGTCTTTTTGTAGTTAAGGAAGCGCGCATAGGTGTAGCCGTAATCCATTTGCAGTATCAAGTTGTTAACGGGGCGGGCGGCTATGGTCAACTCAAGGCCTTTGCTGTCGGAGTGCCCGGCGTTGTGCAAGATGTTGCCCACTCCGGGAACAAGCTGCGCCACTTGTTGGTCTCGCCAATCAATGTAGAAGAGGGTGAGGTCAGTGGTTAGCTTGTCATCCCAAAATCTCAGTTTGGCGCCCATCTCGTAGTTCCAGTTGTACTCGGGGTTGAACGTCCGCTCGCTCTCGTTTCTTATGCTCTGGTTGAAGCCGCCAGCTTTGTATCCGCGTACCACCGAGGCGTAATAGAGGTTGCCTTCCGTGGTGAGATATTGTAAGGAGAACTTTGGCGTGAGCTGCTTGAAATGCAGTTTGGCATCGAAAGCCGACAACACTTTACTCTTGCCGGTCTTCATGGAGAGCGTTTGTTTCTCGTAAGTGTCTTGTGCGTGCTCATAGTCGAAGCGCAATCCAGCTGTGGCCGACAGCCCGCGCCAGATGTTATAAGATGATTGGTGGTACATGGCCAAGGCGTAAGTGGGTATGCGGTTGTGGGTGGGCGTGCTGAACTTCTTGGCTATATACTCCACCTCCACGTTGTTGCGCAGGTTTTGAGCCATGCCAAAGAGTCCCACAATCCATTGGTATCGGCTGTCATCGTTTGATTTCAGGGTGAAATCTTGGCTTACCATGTTCTGCCAATTCTTATTTGTAACATAGTACATGTCGGCTGGCGTGAAGTCTTGGTCCATTCCTTGCTTGTCTTGCACAAATTGGAACGACGTTTGCGAGTTGAAGCTCACGTGGCTGCCTTCGTACCGAGCGTTCAGGCCAGAGGTAGACACCACTCGCCTGTATGTGCAGTCGCGGTTGTAGCTAACGGGTGCGACGAAGTCCTTCTTTATGTCGTATTTGCCATACGGGTAGCCGTTTTGGTCGCTGTAATCGAGCATGGAGTTGAGACGAAGCGTCCATGATGCGGCTGGTTTCCACTCTAAGGATAGCCGTCCCATGCCACCGTTGATGGCGTCGGCCGTGGCGTTGGTGGTGTGGTTCAAGAAGAAACCGCTGTTGTGATGATATCCGCCAGCTATGGCGATGCCGAGGTTGTCGCCCAACTTATTATAAGAAGAGAACTGTGCCACCACGTCGTTTTTACTGCCATAGCCCACTTTAATTCTTGTGCCCTGGTAGTCTAACGGCGAGCGGTAATGCACGGCGATGAGCCCGCCGATGGAGTTTCGGCCGTAGAGCGTGCCTTGTGGTCCTCTATAAACCTCAACGTTGGCCACGTCGTTCATGTCTATGTCAAAAGCCGATGTTTCGAAATGGGGCACGCCGTCCACGTAAAAGCCTGTGGTTGCTCCTTTCACCCTCGTGCCGATGCCGCGGATATAGATGGGTGAGTTTTGCTTGGACCCATAGTCTGGCATGAAGAAATTGGGCACCACGGCTGTTAGTTCCTTAACCGATCTCACTTCCAATGTTTTAAGTATACGGCTGTTTATGGCCGAAATGGAAGTTGGTGATAGGTTGCGACGGTTGGATTTAAATTCCGTAATGATCACTTCGTCTATGTCTCCGCCTTTGTATGTGGTCGAGTCTGCTGGGTTTTCGGGCGTTGTGATGCCTAAAGAGAGAAACAGGAGCGTGTGGAATAACATTTTGTTTTTGTATTATTTTAGGTTGGTATTATGCCATTCTCTAACCGGTTGGGGATTGTTGTAATGGCTTATTTCATTCCGTTTGCAAAGTTATGCAAACCTAAAAAAACTCACAACCCTCTTTTATAAGGATTTTTTAAGGCTGTTAGGAGTTATGCAACAAGGCCTTGCACCCTTGCGAAGAAATGGGAGAGGTTGGCGTGGTAGTCTTCATTACTTGTGAGAAAAACACAGGTAATAATCTTGACAAACACCCTCGTGTATTTCGTTTATTTTCAAAAAATATTTCCATAGTTCTGAATACGCCAAAAAAACAGCATTTTTATAAGTTGCTCATAGTAAGACGTTTATCCGTTTGATGGTGTAAAATGGCATACCATCAGCTTCTGTTGGTATTGCCTTTGATGCTTAAACGAGTTGAGATTAATGCCTAATCATCAGACGAACAGGTATTATTTACGTGATGTTTACGTGCTAAACGCATTGCGATAAAATACTAATGGCTCAATGCGCAAACTTTGATGCGGTTTTTTTGATAGTGTTTTTCTTTTTAAAAGTATTTTTAGTCTCTAAAACATGCTTTTTAGATGGTCAAGTTTTTATGATTTTATTTTAACGAATTGGTAGGAGCGCGCTTATTTGTTTCGATATTGATATATGGTCTGGAATGGCTTAGGCAGGCAAAGTTTCCATTTGAGCGAATGATATTTGCTCATTTCTTTGGATAATCGAGTTAAAATGCTGACATTTGCAAATGATAACAACCTTATTTTAAAGATGAAAAACCAAACGTTAACAACGATGATGAAAGGATGGGTGTTGAGCATTGTTTTGCTGGCAATGCCATTGATTGGCAGCGCTGTCGATTTATCAAGCCCAATCAGGGTGGGCGTGTTTCGTGGTCATGGAGGGGCCGAAACGTGTATATGGGAAGCTGTCGCGGCTATCAGGCTCGATCCTGAGATGACGGTGCGGACGGTTACTACGGCCCAAATAGCGGGTGGAGTGCTCGATAGTTTGGATGCCATTATCGTGCCCGGTGGTGGCGGCTCTACGCAATTTCTCAATCTTGGCACAGAAAACCAAAGGCGCATCAAGGCGTTTGTGGCTGCGGGAAAGGGAGCTGTGGGCATCTGCGCGGGTGCATATCTGTTTTCTGATACGCCTAACTATGCGTGCATGCGCATCAATGGCGCCAAGGCCATCGACATAGAGCACGACAATCGTGGCCACGGTATAGCCAAATTCTCGCTGACCAAGGTGGGGCGAGACCTGTTTCCGGAGTTGGCTGCAAGGACATTGTCATACGTGATGTATTATGAGGGACCAGTGTTTGTGAAAAGTGACACCTCGTCCATTCATTACACCACCTTTGCCATGATGGAGAGTGATGTGCACGAGGAGGGAGACGCCCCGGCCAATATGACCAACGACAAACCTTTTTTTATAGGCAATGACTACGGCCGAGGACGAGTGTTTTGCAGCATAGCACATCCTGAGGCCACGCCCGGAATGATGTGGATGATACCACGAATAGTGAGGTGGACCTTGCGCAAACCTGTCAAAACGTACAAGTCGCGGGTGGTGAACGCCGATATATATAATAGGGAATATCTTATGACCAAGGCTGATCTGAAACGTGAGCGGCTATGTTACGAGACGTTTTTATATGGCTCCGCGGGTGAAAAGATAGCGGCTTTGGACTGGTTGCAGGAGCGCCGCTCGTGGGATGCGAAGCGCTGGGTGCAAGGATTGCTCTTTGATGGAGCCCCACAGGTGCGCGCGCGAGCTGCTCGTTTCATCGCCGAGACCGACTACCTGCCTTTCTTACCCGATATGGAGGCGGCATGTAGCACGGAGAGTGACGTTGCTACCAAAATGGAGATGGAGCGATATTTGCAATCGTTGAGACATTGCCTGCCCTGATGGTGGTGGGCTGTCGCTGGCTTCTTATGTGCCGGCGCACAATTGGTGAGGGGTAGACACGCGCCAATATCGTTGACAGACACGTTTTTAAGTAGGCGCTTACTATTAAATATATCGTTTATTTTCATATTTTTCCGTTTTGTCTCGCACTCTCTTCACCTCTTTATTGGGTTGTTGCGCCATTCCGAATCGGCAGCTTGGTTAGCCAAGCCATGTCCGCGACACAACATGCTGAATGTAAGAACAATCAGCAAACATGATGACGTTTAATTACAAGCGCCTACTTGTCTATATGCAGCAGAAAACCACAAGACGCGTGCCATCATGATGGCACGCGTCTTGTGGTAGGGGGATTGATAGAGGGCTGAGGCTATTTCACGGTTTGCTTAGGTGCAAGGATTGAGCGATATCTATCGTGGTCTTTCAGCATCTCAAAAGCTGCTTGTACTTGAGCGTCATTCTTCAGAGCGTTCTCGATGGCTCCACGTTGGAAATAATAGGCGCTCACGATGTCGCTGTTGATGATTTGTTTAATTTTCTTTTTGTTGTACTCCAAGTCCTTGGCCAAGTTGGGCTTAAGTTTTTTGCGTAGCGTCTCAAACTCGTCGCGCGCGTCATCGTAGTATCCCTCGAACTTGGCCACTTTCACAAGATTGTCTAACGTCTTTTCGCTGATAGCGTCGTACTTGAAATTGTTGGTTATGGCCAACTGCTTGAACCGCTCGTAGTCGGCGTCGCTCAAGTCGAACGTTGCCGCTGGGGCAATGGTGGGGTGCTTGGCAATATAATCGATCTCAAAGGTTTGCAACACTTCGGACGAGTCTCTCACGTTTACTAAATAATATGCTATGTTGGGCAGCGAGTCTGACTTTACTTCCACGTCTGGCTCTATGCCGCCGCTATCTTTCACGGGTCGACCATTTGCTGTATAGAAAGTTTTGGCCAAGGAGTCTGCCTTTTCCTCAGTGGAGCCGCCGTTTTCGTGGCGGTATTTTATTTTTTGGATACATCTTCCTGAGGGGATGTAATATTTGTGGGTGGTGAGTTTCATCTGTCCATTGTAGGGCAGGTCTATCAATGTTTGCACCAATCCCTTGCCATAGGTCTTGGTGCCCATCACAACGGCTCGATCCAAGTCTTGCAAAGCGCCACTTGTAATTTCTGACGATGAGGCGGAATTTCCGTTCACCAATACGACGATGGGCATGAGGGAGTCTACGGGTTCAACGGTGGTTTTGTAGTCTCTGTTCACGCTTTTGAGTTTGCCGCGGTTTGAGACCACTAACTTTCCTTTTGGAATAAAACAGTTCACGACGTTTACCGCCTCCATCTCCGATCCGCCACCATTGCCTCTAAGGTCGAGCACGAGACCTTTCATGCCACTGCGTTTCATCTCGATGACTGCGTTTCTGACGTCTTTGCCGCAACCCTCGGTGAAACCGTTGAGATTGAGATAGCCCATGCCGTCAGGTTGCAGGCCATAGTAAGGCACTGATGGCAGTTTGATGGAACGTCGTCTAATCTTGAACTTCATGTTCTTGTTGGTGGACGGCCGCATGATTTTCAGCTCGAAAGTGGTGCCGGCGTCTCCTCGCAGGTGGTTACTGACGTAGCTGTTGTCACGCGTGGTCATATCCTCGCCATCGATGGACAAGATGATGTCGCCTTTTTTAAGACCTGCCTCAGCCGCTGGCATATTCTCGTAAGGCTCGTCTATGCACACGCGCCCGAGCTTGTAATTGTAGCGTATCAAGGCGCCGATACCAGCGTATTTGCCTTGCAGCATCATCTTCACCTCTTTGTTTTTCTGCTCTGAATAGTATTCGGTGTAGGGGTCGAGGCTGCGCAACATGGCATCGATGCCATTGCCTATCACCTCGTCTGCGTCAAGCGTGTCTACATAGATCATGTCCAAATTTTTGTAGATGGTGTTGAACACGTCCAAGTTTTTGGCCACTTTGAAAAGATGGTCGTTGTCTTGCGCGTGCGTAGTCATAACCAAGAGCATGGAGATAGCGATGGTAAGGTGGGTTTTGTGGCTCTGTTTTAGCCATTTGAGGTATGAATTGATATGCTTCATTTTGTTGCTTATTTTTAGATATGTGATATTGCCTATTTATGGTGAGACATGGGCTTTCGCGGTCGATGCTAAACACTCTGATGGCTAAAGGCTTTGACAGAAGTGTTGCCTTCGGCTATTGTACACAGTGCAAAGGTATGTAAATATTGACGGTTCACAAATTTTTTTCGGGTTATTTAAAATTTTTTCTTGAAAAAATTTGGAGATTTCGGTTAATCTGCTTACCTTTGCACACGCTATTTAAGAATTGCTTCAGTAGCTCAGTTGGTTAGAGCACCTGACTGTTAATCAGGGGGTCGTTGGTTCAAGCCCATCCTGGAGCGCAATAAGAGACAACTTTTTAGTTGTCTCTTTTTTGTTTCCATACGATTTGTTTTCAGCGACTTACGCAGTTTATAGTACATTATAGTACATATCCTATCCCAAATTACAGAGAATTTAAAAATGTGTAATTTGAGACGAAATTCAGCTATTTTTATGTCCTTCTTAGAAAAAAAATCTCGACAAATATAAACCCGTGCCATAGAACGTAGCCAAGAAACATACGTTGGACGTAGCCGCGACAAGGCGCATGTCCGTCTCCTTTATGATGGCAAGAATGTAAGAGGCTGACACAACAGGCGTGATATGGCACTCGATTGCTTTAAGCGATGTGACCACGTCACGCCTGAAATCATGATATAGTGCGTAGAGTATGAGTAGCTTTTAGCAGCTATTCGATATGGAAGTTACATACACTTTCCGAAACATGAAGGTATGCAGTGACACCAAAATCATACATTCAACTTGTCGCTCCCAGCTGCCTTCAGACTCATATCAAGACCTTTTACGCTGTGAGTGAGCGCACCGAACGAGATGAAATCCACCCCCGCCTTGGCATAGGGTATCATCGTCTCAAAGGTAATGCCACCGCTTGACTCTGTCTCGCAACGCCCAGCGACCATCTCCACGGCCTCTCGCGTCTGACCTGGCGTGAAGTTGTCAAACATGATACGGTCGCACCCTTCAGCCAAGGCCTCTTCCAACTCTTTGAAATTGCGCACCTCACACTCTATCTTAAGCATTTTGTGATGCTCCTCGCAATATTTCTTGGCGCGAGAAATGGCATTGCGAACACCACCGCAAAAGTCGATATGATTGTCTTTAAGGAGGATCATGTCGAAAAGGCCGATGCGGTGATTCATGCCTCCGCCAATCTTTACGGCCTCTTTTTCGAGCATGCGCATGCCCGGAGTGGTCTTTCGAGTGTCCAAAACACGAGTCTTTGTGCCTGCGTCTCTCAATGCCTTTTGATACTTATACGTCATCGTGGCAATGCCGCTCATACGCTGCAGAATGTTGAGCACAAGGCGCTCTGTCTGCAATAAGCTACGCTCTCGCCCTTTGACGGAGAGTGCAATGTCTCCCGGTTTGACAAGTGTGCCATCTTGAATAAAAACTTTGACTTCCATGTCGGGGTCAAAACGGTGAAATACTTCCTTGGCTATTTCAACGCCAGCGAATATCCCCGCCTCTTTGATAAGTAGCTTACATTCGCCCATGGCATCCTCGGGGATGCAGCAAAGGGTGGTGTGGTCGCCGTCGCCAATATCCTCACTAAAAGCGAGGTCTAATAGTTTGTCGTTCAATTCTTTTACGGAAAGCATATATTTTCGGTTTTAAGAATAAATGATCAATGTGGAATTACAAATGTGCGCAAGTCTAAAAAAACTTATAGCCCTAATCGTTTAGATATTTCTAACATGCGATTGATGGGGCGAATGGCCTTTTCTGCCACCTCGGCAGGCACTTCTATCGTGGGCCATTCATATTTCAAGCAGTTGTATAGCTTGCGCATATTAATGAGTTTCATAAAGTTACACTCGTTGCAAGCGCACGTGCTATCATCAGGCGGAGCGGGTATAAACGTTTTGTGCGGAGCCGATTTTTGCATTTCATGAAGTATACCGCTCTCAGTGGCAACGATAAACTCTTGCGCCTCGTCAGCTATGCTGTATTTCAAAAGGGCCGCCGTGCTACCCACTTTATCGGCCATTTTTACCACTGGGCCTTTGCACTCTGGGTGCGCCAAAATCTTGGCACCGGGGTGTTCGGCCTTAAGTTTAAGTATCTTTTCCACCGAAAATTTCTCGTGTACGTGGCATGCGCCATTCCAAAGCAGCATGTTTCGCCCGGTCAGGCTATTGATATAGCCACCCAAATTCTCGTCCGGACCGAAGATTATCGGCGTGTCTTCCGGGAAGGATTCCACGATTTGGCGTGCGTTGCTGCTTGTCACAACCACGTCGGTAACGGCCTTGGTGGCCGCGGTGGTGTTGACATAGCTGATAACAGTGTGCTCGGGATGAGCCTCGACAAACTGCTTAAACTCGTCGGCCGGACAGCTCTCGGCCAGCGAGCACGAGGCGTTGAGGTCAGGCACGAGCACCGTTTTTTCAGGGCAGAGTATTTTGTTGGTCTCGCCCATGAAATGAACGCCGCACATAACAATGATGCTCGCGTCGGTAGTGGCGGCCTTTTGTGCCAATGCCAAGCTGTCTCCCACGAAATCGGCAATGTCTTGCACATCGCTCTCTGTATAATAATGCGCCATGATAATGGCATTTTTTTCCTTGCACATACGGCGTATTTCTGCCTTGACATCTGTACCTTCAGGAATAGGCTCGTCCACGAAGCCCTTTTCTTTCCATTCTTGTTTAATCATAATGTTATTGTTATAAAACTTACTTTTGGTCGTAAGCGTGTTTGGGATAGTCTATGGTGTAATGCAAACCCCTGCTCTCTTTGCGCTCAATGGCTTGACGGGTGATGAGGTATCCAACGTTGATCATGTTGCGCAATTCGCATATATCGCTCGTGGGCTTTACCCGTTTGAACAGTTCCTCGGTCTCTTCGTACAGCAGATCGAGTCGTTTCCATGCCCGGCGTAAACGAAGGTCGCTGCGCACTATGCCTACATAGTTGGACATGATCTGCCCCACCTCTCGTTTGTCTTGGGCAATGAGCACCTTCTCCTCGTTGCTCATGGTACCCTCGTCATCCCATTCAGGCACCTTGTCATTAAAGCTGTATCCATCTATAACACGCACGGCGTGCTCAGCTGCCGATTTGGCATAGACCACGGCCTCTATCAGAGAGTTGCTTGCCAAACGATTGCCGCCGTGCAAACCAGTGCATGAACATTCGCCCACGGCATAGAGCCTATGTATCGAACTCTCGCCATTGAGATCCACTTTGATTCCTCCGCACATATAGTGTGCGCTCGGGCAAACGGGTATATAGCTTTTGGTGATGTCTATACCAATGGATAGGCATTTGTTATATATGTGCGGAAAATGTTTTCTTGTCTCATCCGCGTTCTTATGCGTCACGTCTAAACATACGTGGTTTAGGCCGTGCAGTTTCATCTCTCGGTCTATGGCGCGCGCCACAATGTCGCGCGGTGCCAATGACAATCGTTTGTCATATTTTTGCATAAACTCCTCTCCATTGGGCAAGCGGAGCACGGCGCCATATCCGCGCATGGCCTCAGTGATGAGAAAGGCGGGATGGGTCTCGGCGGGATTATAAAGCACCGTTGGGTGAAACTGCACGAACTCCATGTCTTTTACCGTGCCCTTGGCCCTATAAACCATGGCTATGCCGTCACCGGTGGCAATATTCGGGTTTGATGTGGTGGCGTAGACCGCTCCCGTTCCACCCGTGGCCATCAGGGTGACACGGCTCAAGAAAGTGTCTATCTTGTGTGTGTCGGGATCCAAGATGTAAGCGCCATAGCACTCTATGTCGGGTGTTTTGCGTGTCACCTCGATACCAAGGTGATGCTGGGTAATAATCTCAACGGCGTAATGGTCTTCTAAAACGGTGATATTTTTGCAGGCCCTCACGGCCGCCATCAGTCCGCGTTGTATCTCAAACCCCGTATCATCTTCGTGGTGCAAAATCCTAAACTCGCTGTGTCCACCCTCACGATGCAGGTCAAAGCACCCTTCAGACGTCTTGTCGAAATTAACGCCCCACTTCACCAAGTCTTCAATGGCATTAGGTGCATGACGCACTACGTGTTCAACGGCTTTGCGATCGGAAATGTAATCGCCAGCTATCATGGTGTCTTCGATGTGCTTTTCGAAGTTGTCCACTTTAAGATTTGTTACTGAAGCGATGCCTCCTTGAGCCTTGGATGTGTTGGATTCGTCGAGTGAGGTCTTGCATACCAAGGCCACCTTACCCTTGCCACTATTAGCGACTTTGAGCGCAAAGGTCATGCCTGCAACTCCAGAGCCAATGACAAGAAAATCAAATTTTCGTATCATAATATCCTAAAAATTGGTCATCTTCATCTCAATGCAAAAATAATAAAAAATTCTTAGAGTATTAATGTAGTAATCAATTAATGCTTAAAAAGCGTTAAGATAGTCAGCTTTTAACATCTCACAGCATTTCCGCAAGGTGTATCAGCTAATTCCCAATATACTTTAATCCTGTCATTACACTTATCAAGGATAACAGTATTTTAAATTTTAAAATATCATGCCAAGTTTTTTTGGGGCACATACGTTGTTGTTGGCATGAAGCTAACTTTCCCATTATGTATGAAGCCAATAACAATGTTCCATGTTTCGTCTGCACGTTTGTTTCCTTTTTTATAATATTTTTTTAATGTTGCCATATTTTTCAGTCAATATTCAGTCAGTCGAGTAGGTCAGCCCCATTGCTGGGGCTTTCCCCTCTAAGAACCGTACGTGA